>Ga0098055_1000534_pt1 | contig 22472 bp, 24 predicted proteins | sample 17_taG_FD_75107 | JGI IMG/M metagenome (GOLD analysis project Ga0098055, IMG submission 75107) | Marine viral communities from the Subarctic Pacific Ocean - 17_ETSP_OMZ_AT15314 metaG | ecosystem: Environmental > Aquatic > Marine > Oceanic | place: Pacific Ocean | collected 2015-01-18 | reverse complement strand
CATAAAGTTATGGGTGTAGATATTAATGCTACAACTATTGCAGAGTTAAGGCGAACTAATCCTTTAATTCCTGTTTTAGAGGGTTCTATTTGTGATGCAGACACGCTTAAAGAGATTCACTACTTACTAATGAGGCATGGTGTTACTCACGTAGTCCACGCAGCGGCGAATAAATACATCGAAAAGAATGAGGAAAGTCCTTTAGAAGCAGTGGATGTTAACGTCACAGGCAGTGCTAACATGGCTAAACTGTGTCAAGAATTAGGCATACCTGTTTTAGGCATCAGTACAGATAAGGCTGAAAACCCTAGTTCCCTTTACGGTTACACTAAGTTACTAATGGAGCAAATGTTCTCTGTTATGGGGTATGCCTCTTATCGTGGTGTAAATTTCTTTGCTAGTGATGGGAGTGTGATTCCGATTTGGTATGCTCAAGCCATGGCCACTACTCCATTAACCGTTCGTAATTTAGAATGTGTGCGCTATTTTACACCTGTTGAACAAGTTGTTTCGGAAATCATAGAGTTATTAGAAACGGATGATTTAAAGCCTCAAGTTTACTTGCCCACTAAGGCTCATTCTCTTTCATTACATGATTTGTTAGATGCATTTATGTCCTTCTACAATTATCGAGATTTCGTAGTTGGTAAGACATTACCTTATGAAAAGGTTCACGAAGATATTAGTGATAGTATTCAAGTTGTCAAAGGAACTACTGAAATCGTTACTGAATGGTTAGATAATATGTCTGAGTTTGATTTACTACAAGACAAGCGATAGTTACGCTTATATAGGAATGCACATAAGTTAAGGTTGTGAGCAACATGGGAAATGAGATGTTAACACTGAATTGGAATGAAGCACGAACTTGGAATGAAGGTCAAGTGAGGGACTATTTTGCCGCTAAAGGATGGGCATTATCTGGTGATGATGCTCAACTAGGAGACACGCAGTTTAGGCTTGTCGATTTTGGTAAGGCTAATTGTTTGAACTTTGTAGCCCCCTTAGAAGAGTTGCCTCAAGATGTTTATGATTTTATTCTCGGTTTGACAGATGCTCCAACCATTACGCTCGGCGTAGAGGGTGAGTATGATACCGAGATAATCAACACTTGGACTTGGAAAGAGTTTGTAAAAGTAATTAATGGAGATGAATGATATGATTAAGAAATGGAAATGTATGATGTGTGAAGATGTAGCCAACTACAAGGGACTTTGTAGGGAGTGCACTGAGTATGGTGATGCAGGTGACGTAGTTACGCCTGTTCATCGAGTTCGTCTTGATGAGTTTGGCCAAGTCCACGTTCCTAAGGCAAATGAGCCTCGACGTATTACACATGAAATGATGGTCAATCAGCGTAAATCTGGTCGCCGCCTAACTAAGCGTCAAAAGGTTGCTTTGCAAGAGCGTTTAAAGGTTGAGGCTGAGGCTATGAAGGCCGCTGTTGAAGTATCTGAGGATGGCCTTATGGAATTTGGCGAATCTGTTGAAACACACGATTGTTGTGCTACGGATACTTGTTCACACCGCAACGAAGAAGAGTGACGGGAGCGTGGAATTATGAATACCTATGAAATCTTGAAACAGGCACAAAGCGATGCCAAATATTTGAATCGTTTAACTCATGAACAGTTTGCTTTGCTATTATTTCCCAATTCGTTAGATAATTACGTTGACGGTAAATGGGACTTATTTTCTAAAGATAAGTTAGAGTTTATTTGGTCTTGTTCCTATGATAAACTTCAAATCTTAGCCAACTTTATAGACTCTTGCAAGGGTGAATAATATGCGAATTTTATTAGCCTGTGAAGAAAGTCAAGCAGTCACTAAGGAACTTCGTGCCCTAGGGCATGAGGCTTACAGTTGTGATTTGTACGCTTGTTCAGGTGGACATCCTGAATGGCATCTGCAACAAGATGTGTCTGAGTTACTCGAACAAAAGTGGGACATGATTATTGCCTTCCCACCTTGCACTTATTTGACGAATGGAGGAGCAGTTCGTATGTATCCTCAGAAGGGTGTTGTTGACCCTGATAGACTGGCTAAGGCTATGGAGGCTAAAGAGTTCTTCATGCAGTTTTACAATGCTGATTGTCCTCGAATTGCTATTGAGAATCCTATGCCTATGAAGATTGTAGGATTGCCCGAGAAGTCTCAAGTCATTCAACCTTATCAGTTTGGAGACCCTTATAGTAAGCGTACTTATCTTTGGCTTAAAGGTCTGCCTAACTTAGAACCTACTGACATTCTTGATGAATATCAACCCTTTATTAATGGAGGCGGTGGGAGGCTTAATCGAAAGAATTATAAGGGTAAGAAGTTTGCTTCAGGCAGTAAAGGTCGAAGCAAGACATTCCCTGGGATTGCTCGTGCAATGGCTAAACAATGGACTAAGGAGTAGAATAATATGAGTGAAGTATCTAGGATTAAAAAGTTTGATTACGCATTTGAGAAAGCAGCCCTCCAAGGATACCCCCATAGCCCTACAGGAATGTATCGTTGTGAAGAGTATGAGTACATAGACCCTGATGACAATCCTCAAGGTTTAATTGATGTTCAAAACATTTGTGCTATTTGTTTATTCTTAGAAGATGAACCCTATAATTATGGAGACAACATCGAACCCACTAGTTATGATGGTGACTGTGACGATTGTCATGGAGATTCTGTATTTTACTGTGTTGAGGGTTCAAATTGAGTTCTATTTCTCCCATTGTCATTGATATCGAGACGGCTAATTTAGGACCAGGTTCTAATGGAGTAGTTAATCCTACTGATTGGAAAATCTCTTGTGTAGGAGTTTATGATTCGCTCACAAATACTAAATACATCTTTATTCCGTTTGCAGAAGTGGTCTCTCTTACAGATAGTTTAGACCATAATTTAGGGCTGGTTACTAATCTTCAATCGGCATTACTTAAGGCCACCAATGCTGATTACGTTTTATCTTTGCACCCTTCAATTTATGGCCCAAGTAGTTTAGCCTCAAGCCTTAATCATTGGGCTTCTCAAGGGCGTTACTTTTTAACCCATAGAGGCCATACTTTCGATTGGCCAATTTTAAGCCATTATTTAGGCATTCGTGATTTGTACAATTGGCTTAAACATAAGGGTCGGCTACTTGATACTCATGCCTATATTGAGCAACAAACAGGCTATAATTGTGGCCTCAATGCCTTAATTAAGGCTTGTTTAGGCTCATCGAATGAAAAAACCTTAAAGGGTGTTGATGCCCCTAAAATATGGTGTGAAGGAGTTTTAGATTATGAGACTAATTTAAGCCCTCTACTTTTAGGCACAGTTATTGATTATTGTATTGGCGATGTCGTTAAGACTTGGGGAGTTTTCGATTATGGTAATCGACATGAAATTATCAAAGTTGTCCCATATGGTGTAGAAAACACAGTTAGTGTAGTAATTGACTCGTGGGGCGTGAACCTTTAAGTATCAAGTCGAGGAAGTGAGTAATGTGGATATTAAAGTTTTTATCAAATACGGAATCGAATTAAGTTTAGAGGAAATTGATACTCAAGTATCGCACATGCAAAACTTAATATTTTCTGAGTGTTCATTCATTGGTGATGAACAATTTAAATGTAAGCCAAACAAAGAAATTTTCGATATAATTTTCAGTCATCTGCCCTTGAATGAGGCCCTAGAGCCTGAGGTTTTGTCTACTATTATTTTAGATATTGCTGAGGACTTAGCATTATGGATTTTAGAGAACGCTACGTTGCCATTGGACGCACGAATGTCAGGATTATTTTCTTATGATTTTATTTACCAAGCAATGAAAACTATGTTTCACATTGATTTATATGAAGAAAATTCGAGAGAATCCTCTACATCAGTTTCTTCAAATTCTGATGCTCACGACCCAATGTTTGGATAGGATTATTATGGGAGAAAAAACGAAGCAGTGGCGACAAGGTCGTAGACAAAAGAAGGATGATGGCGTAGATGAGGCAGAACTTTTGTATCTGCAAGGGTTAATTCGTTGTCGAGATTGTGACCTCACATATCCTAATTTTTTAGAAAATTGCCCTCAATGTAAAGCGAAGAGTATATAAAGGTATACCCACACATAGATTATCATGACGTATAAAGTTGTAAACATGGTTGCCTCTACAAGGTTGACTAACAGTATTGATTTAAATGAAGTTTCCGATATCCTCGGTATTGAATATGAGCAAGAACAATTTCCAGGAATGGTTTATCGAGTAGCAACTCCTAAGGTTTGTTTACTCCTCTTCCGTTCGGGTCGTTGTGTGGCTGCAGGGGCAAAAGACATCAGTCATGTTCATGAAGCAGTCAAGGTATTACATGATGATTTAATGGCTCATGATTTCGAACTATGGCCTTTTGATGCCATAGACATTATGTTGCAAAACATTGTCGTTACCCATAATATTGGCGTAGGGTTGGATTTGGAAAGATTGGTAATTAGTTTGCCTTTCGAACATTCCGAATATGAGCCCGAGCAATTTCCAGGCCTAATTTACCACATTACAGACCCCGATGTGGTTTTCTTGATTTTTGCTAGTGGTAAGTGTGTCATCTCAGGTTCTAAAACCTTTGAAGATGTTGAGGCTGCCATTGTAAAATTGAAGGCCGAGTTCGATGAGATTTTAGAGTTTGTTCAAGTAGGCCCTAATGAGTAAAGCAAAGAACTATAAGGGTAATGCAGGTTTGTATTAGTTATGACTCATTCAATTCGTTCTAATTATCATGAAGTTTTACGAGATTCATGGAATGCTAAAGCATCGGATTATGTCACAGACATCGAATTAGGTGCACCTGTTGGTCAGTCTCGCAGAGCCGCTAAACTTGAAAATATTATTAACTTGTTTTCGGAAAGATATAAGACATTGAGGAAGATTTTAAGACAACAGTGCGGATTTAGAGAAAGTCATTCTATTTCTGAAGCCAGTCGTGAACGTAAGCGATACAAGACATACCATTTTATTGGGATGGTGATGTCTACTCGCAGGACTAAATCTGGTGGACGCATGGTTGAGTTGGAAGACCCTACAGGGACTATTGATGTTTTCGTTCGAGCAGATGACCCTGCTAGTCAATCGCTAATGAATGATGATGTGGTTGGCATCTCAGGAACTTTTGGAAAGGACGGTAGAATGTTTTGGGTAAATCGAGTTCAATTTGCCGAAGTTTTAATGCATAATGAGAATAAAGGTGGTGTCGATTTTGACCCTGTTTCTATTGCATTTATTAGTGATGTTCATATGGGTTCTAAGTACTTTTTAGAAAACACTTGGGATAAGATGATGAACTGGATGAATACAGATGATTTGGCCCAAAATATCAAGTATTTGGTATTGTCTGGAGATTGCGTTGATGGTGCAGGCATTTATCCTGGTCAAGAACGTAATTTAGTCATAGATGATGCGTATGACCAGTATGAGTTTTGCGCTCGTAAACTTGATGAATTACCAGACCACATTACTCCAATAATGTTGCCTGGCAATCACGATGCTGTTAGGCCTGCAGAACCACAACCTGTTTTAGAACCCTTGATTCAACAAAGATTTAATTCTACTATTCACGTCGGAAATCCAGGTCGTGTTGGACTTAATGGAATTGACCTACTTGCATATCATGGCAAAGGGATGGACGACCTTATCCCGAGAATGGACCACGTTACTTACGACACTAGTGTTGAAGGCATGAAAGAAATGTTGAAGCATCGACATCTCGCTCCTTCTTGGGGTGAGCGTAATGCACTTTCTCTCGAGGAGGATGACCAATTGATTATCAAAGACATTCCAGATGTGTTCGTTACTGGCCACACACACAGTCACGCTTTCGAATGGCATCGTGGCATCCCTATGATTGTTTCTTCGACCATGCAAGGTCAAACAGATTTCATGAATATGCTTGGATTTGCCAGTCAAAAAGGTCACTTAACTTTGTATAATATTCAAAATCGTGAAGGCAAAGTAGTGTCTTTCCATGCTAATGATGATGTAGACTTTAAGTAGTTGAACCTGTAATGTAATTACATGAAGACTACTTCATGGCCTTTTAACTATCCTAATTCGGATGATTGGCCACCTCGTAAACGTTGGCCAGTGGTTAACTCTTATGTTGATTATCCAGGTATGGAAATCATAAACAATGCTTTGAAATACAGTGAAGTGACTTTCAACCGTTTGTATACTAGTGAATTAGTTTCGATGGCGCAACAAATGGTAATAGCAGACATCGGCATGGAACGATACAAGATTGGGGATTACAACTTAGCCTTACTTCACCCAAATAATGCCATTAATCGATTTTTGCGTCAAGCCATCGAAACCGAGTTTACACAAAATTTAGAACCTGAACTTAGAAAGTTATGGAAACCTATTTTGGAGGAGTTAGGGGCTGGTAAAGACTCAGTATCTAAGTTAATTGATTTTTCTGTTCAGCATTTAAAAATACTCCTCACGAATGCCTTGCTTGGAGGCACTTCAAGTAGAGAACAAGGGAAACGGGCATTAGGTGAACAACTTGCTCAGGCTAGACTCTTGGCAAGTGATGATTTACACTGGGTGAATTCATCTACGAAGTATGAAACACTTATCAACCAACAGTATCCTAATGCACCATTCCGAAATGCGTGGGATGAGCCTGCTCCGTTTTCACGTTATGTTTTAGGCAAGTATCCTGAGACATTATTTGGAGTTTTTATTATCTCACCATTTGACTTGATGACAACGGAGTTACAAGTATTCACCTATGCACAAGCCGTAGAAATGTCGAAGCAATATATTGAACCTCTAATTGGAGAGTTTGATGCTAATTGGTTATCTAATCAAACAGGCCTGCCTCAAGCAATTTTTGATGGCCTACGTATGACGGCGAACGACTCAGACAGGGAAAGTGCGGTGATGGCCTTAGTCAATGTAACTTGTGGCATAGACGAATTAGTAGAGGAGGCTGTTGCTGGTGAGGATGGTTTTAATCGGTTCCTTGGTTGGGAATACAGTAATGAGGACAACCCTTATAAAATTTTCAAGCAAGAATATTTGGTGGGGGTGGTTGAATGAGGGCATTAAATTATCCAAGTGGCCATACTTTGTCTGAATTTTTACCTTGGTCAAATTGTGAAGATTTCGAAATATTTATTTGGAGTAAAGGACGGATTATCCCCCAAGGAATGACTCATAAAGATTTGGAATTACGATTTGAGAGGCAAATTATGCCTCGCCTAATTGAAATCTGGGCTCGTGGAAACTCCGCAGGTTCTTATTCATTACAACCACCTACTGATGATGATTATGGTTTTTTTGATTTTGAAGGACACGAAATAGAATTGGACCGACCTGGGGAGTTATTGAATGTGTTCGCAAGAGAGAGAGATACATTTTTCGCAGCCATGTTTTATGCTGATTTGCCCTCTAATTCTCGTAAGTCAATTTTTTGTGACGGTATAATGAGTTGGTTTCCCATTGCCTATGTAGAAGTTATCGATGAAAACATTAAAATAATGGACAGGGGCTATCTATATAATAGACGGGGCGGGATAAATGTTATAGGGTATATTATGACCTTACCTATTCAAAATTTTGTTGAACCTGAGTTCTTAAGCAGATATATAAACGTCTCCTCGGGAACTTGTGAATGGTTGCAAAATAATCTGAGCCTCCTCAAAGAAGGTGCATTGCTCGAAATGATTGATAATGAACAGACAGAGACTGAGTTCGGAGATTTCGTCCTTCAGGCCATTTCTACTTATGGAGTTGAAAAATTATTACCGACTCCTGCATTATCAACGTGGTTGCAAGAAGGACGTGAGCCAGGATTAAGTGAGGTTGATTTGAAGGCTTTCCAAGAAGATGTTCGAGTATACCTTAGTAAACTCATCAGTTATGAGTCTTTAAATTCGTATATGCACATTGATACTGGCACTATTCGAGAGGACAGTTTAAAATTCTTTGACATGGATGATAAAGTTGTGTATCGAGAAGATAGGGCCTTAATTTCGGCATTAGCGCGAGCATATGAAAGATAGTAGTTTTAGACAATACTCTTATATAGCAATTACCTCGTGGTAAGACTGATGAAGCGAAAAATGCCGATTAACATGGCTTGTTTGTTCGTAGCCACGCAATATGAAACTAAATGGAGAGGAGAGGTTGTAGGTTGGCCTTGCTCTATTTTAGATTTAGGTGAAGGTGTAGCCGAAGTAATTGCTCCTGCAGATGCATTCCAAGAATGGGACAATCGTTGCAAGATTAGTTCTCCTTCTGTTTACTGGCCTTAGGTGATATTATGCCACGACATCAGCGTTTCGAACGCATTGCCCGCACCGAAGTTGTAAAATCTACTGTTCCTCGATATAATTTGTCGGCCATGATTGTTAAAGGTGGTCGAATCGTTGCTCGAGGAGTGAATAGAATGTCTCGAGACCGCTCAGTTCACGCTGAAGTAGCGGCTTTGTCTCAAATGATTCGTCGCAAGGCGAATCCTGAAGGTGCTGAAATTCACGTTTACAGATTTTTGGCAGATGGCAGTTATGGATTGGCCAAACCGTGTCAAGAGTGTCAAAAGGCATTACGGGATGCAGGCATCAAGCGAGTTTGGTATTCTGATGACGACAATCAAATGAAAACGTTGTCTTTAAGTAGTTGAATTAGTATATTTACATTCATGAGTGAGGTTATTTTTGATAGGCAATGGCTTGCAGGATGTGTCCTCATCGTTGTTGGTATTGCAGGAGTCTATGCACTCATCAAATATCCTAAGCAATTTTTAACCACGGCTTTGATTGGTTTGGCAGGTCTAACCGTACTATCGTTGATAGTAGGAATGATGGAAGAATGGAAGTATATGAAGATTCGCGAAGATAACTTGATTAATGAATCAATTGAAACAGGAAAACTTGCCAATTATCTTTCCAATAATCCTGAATACATGCGTGATGAATTTATTGTCCAGTGGTTGGAAGATTGGCAGTACTCTTATTAATTCGAGATGATTATTGGTGGATGGAATGACTTGGTCTAATAAATCTAATATAATGAGAAATCATATCATTCCGAAACAATTGTTACGAGTCGGTGAGGAACTATCAGATATCTTCTTCGAGTCTCCACGTGATTTCCGTCAGTGGGCTGATGATAATTTCACGAACGTGAATGAGGGCGATTTCTTTCCAACACCGAACTGGCGACCCAATACTCTTTATTTGACTTTGAAGCATGATGAGGTTTGGAGGAATCCAGCGGCTGATGCATGGCTTCCCTATGAATTAATTTACATCAAGTCTAATCCAGTTTATGGGAAATTTGATGAACTCGAAGAGTACTGTCAATACCACGTGGACGTTTTGGTTTTTCGTGCTAAATTCAGTAATCATGTTTCCCTTAAGGGATTTTTTCCTGTTCGGTCGGATGATATCAGCGTTCACGTCGAAAAACGAGGTCTTCAAAATCAAGATATGCCTGGAGAAACTAGTTTCCCATATCACTATTGGACAGATATGCGGGCAAAGACGTCGTTGGGCGATGTTTTTGCAAATGCCCCAATTTACGAAATTCCGTTCCACTGGGGTACGAATTGCTTAAACTTTCCAAAAGGCTTTAAGTAGTCGAACGCCTTAGTTAGTAGTATGTTTATTCATGGCACTCCATTCATCCGCACAGGCACAGTTTCTAAGCAGGCTGATACAAATCATTTCATTGAAAATGAAATCGAGCAAACGGATGATGGAAGATTCGTTTGGTCTTATGATGTTGAAGAAGGCAAGCAAGTCAACAAGGCTTTGCTTGTTCAACATGAATTTTTCTCCGATGGTGGCAGTCGAGAAGAAGTTTTAGGTGGATTGCCTTTTTCAAAGACAGACACATCGGGTCTGAACCGATTACTTCCTGCCCTCGCAGAAGAAGCCTCAAAGTTGAAGGCCGAGTATGAAACCTTCGGAAATATTGAATCAAAAGCATTCGAAGCCGAAGGCGTTAATTATAAAGCAGGAATTGCAGGTGCATTGGTTGGTGGAGGCCTTATCATTTTAATTGCCATTAGTCAGGGTTTGAGATGAGTACTAACAGTCTTATTTTAGGAGTTACCTTTTCTCTTTTTGCGATAGAATCTTTAATTCACTATCAAATTGGGGTTTGGCAAGATGATGGGCCTGTCCAGTTCCCTTCGATAACTTTTCCTAATCTGAAAGACGCAACGGCTATGGCCGTAACTTCTGCTATCTTTTCAGGTTTATCAGTAGTTGCCATTAACAAATTGAGCCAAACCACTAAGGCGGCTGAATCTACACCCATTAAACATGATTATGCTGTAGCCGTTCTCGCACCTAACGATGATGGGGTTGAAGGTGTGGTTCATTTCGTATCCACTCGAAAGGGTTTGAAGATTAATTATGATATTACAGGCTTATCGGATGGTGAGCATGGATTCCACATTCACGAATACGGCGATTTGACAGAAGGATGTGAGCGGGCTTGTTCTCATTTCAACCCTTATGGAAAAACGCATGGTGGTTTGACTAGTAAAGACAGACACGAAGGCGATTTAGGGAATATTACTTCTAAGGGAAGTAGGGCTAAAGGCAGTATTTTGGCTAAGAACTTAACCTTAGACCCAAGCCACATTTGTTCTGTTTTAGGTCGAATGATTATTGTTCACCAAGACCGTGATGATTTGGGAAAGGGTGGAGATGCTGAATCTTTGAAAACAGGTAATGCAGGGAAGAGACTAGGGTGTGGAGTCATTGGACTTATGGAGACTCCTAAAAAGTATTAAATAGGTTGAACTATAATGATTTTTTTATGGTTCACAGGCACTGGGATGACGACCCTGAACCTGTAATTCCTTTACTTACGTTGTTTGTTTGTGTATTACTTTTAATCACGATTAGTTTATTTTGAATATTTATTACGAAGCACTTATATATGGGAATCTTTTCGTGTAAATCATGCAAGCCCAAATCCAATTGATTGCCACGATTTTGATGACGATGTTGACTATTACCACATTGCTAACTAGGAAATTGCCAAAATTACCTGCTGAAACTACGACTAAGTCCAAATCCTATGAAATCCATACGATGTTGGACTGGCTCGAAGAAGGTGACCGACTGATTATTAATGACCGTTATCAACGTGGCGAAGTTGGTCAATATAAACCTCAATTTAGAACTCGCCTCATTGAAAGTGTTATTCGTGGATTTCCCTTGCCTGCATTGTTAGTAATGCAAAAGCGTGATTCTCCTGATGAATTAATAGATGGTCAGCAACGCCTAAGGACTATTGAGGCATTTATTAACGGTCATTTTTCATTAGATGGAGAACATTTGCTTCGTCTTTCGGCTACAGATTATGATGGTATTTTTTGGTCTGACCTGGATGGAGACCACAAGCAAAGAATCAAAAGAGACTATGAAATGTCAGTTAATTATATTGATGATAGTATGCCAAATTGGCAGGTTTATGTCCTCATCAATGGCGGACTTAATCCATTGACGGCGGCGGAGTTGCGAAAGGCCATGTATGCTGAATTTGAGGGGTATTGGCACATCGATGAAATGGCTAAGTCTGAAGAATGGACTCAATATTTTACACCTAGTGCAATTTCAAGAGAAAAGGGTACTGAAATGCTTTGTCGAGGCTTGATGAGTATGGAATATGGTGCTGAATCCAGTACCCTAAGTTCTAAATCTTGGTTGGAATCCTCATTAGATAAGTTTTTTGAACTTAACTCTAATGAAGAAATTTTGAAAACTATCAAAACCTACAAGAAGGTTTTGAAATTATCTCGAGAGATTTTAGGCGAAGCCCCATTTAGGCGAAATAACTTATTTTCAGGTCGACTTTCAAAGGTTTCAAAAACAATGATTGAGCCAATTTCTTATGTATTTTGTGAACTTCGTAAGAAATACAGTTCTGCCAAATTAATTCAAAAGCAAACCGACTTAGCATTGGCTTGGGATACTTACCTTAGTTTCGAAGAAGACAATACTGAACGTATTTTGCAAGGTAATACTCCTCAAAAATTTATCGCAAGGAATAAAGAGTTGCTTGCAACTATGTTGGAAGTAATGGCTGATAGCCAACCTCGAAGAGGTCAAGAAAGTACAATTCCTAATGATTTGAAGATTACTGTCTTGGAAAAATATACTCAATTAGATGGTACTATTTTGTGTGGAATTTGCAATAATGCATTGCTCGACGAAATTACAATGGACCATATCATCTCAGTTGATGATGGGGGGGAAACAACTGTTGAAAATTTGCAACCTGCTCACAGAGGTTGTAATTCTTCAAAACATTCAAACTCAGTCTTTAAGTAGTCGTATTATCTATTCTAAATTATGGTTCACGGTAACGTAGGTCAATCTGATTTGACCCGTGAAGATATGACTAGATATATTCGATATTTAGTTGACGTTATTGGAGAGGAACAAAAGGCTTTGTATTCCTATTTAGATAATCGAACCAATCCTTACATTTGTTTGCATGGAGAATGTCAAACTTTGGCCGATTGGATTTCGGTTTTGCTTGAAGCGTATAATCAACCATTTCAACGTTGGGATATGGGATTAGATTTATTAGTTTTCGACCGCTTAGTGAATGAAATGGAACCAAATGAAGTGCCGAGACAAATAACAGAGTGGTACTTGTATGGTTTAAAAGACTTCCCATCTGATTTACGAGGGCGTACGTATCTTCATACAGTCATTGAATGGGATGGTTTATATTGGGATGCTAATGGAGGTGGCACTCGACGAGATAAGGAAGAGTATTATGAGGGCATGACGTATTGGACGGACGGAGAAGTAGACCGTAAAAGACTATTGCATAATTTCTTTGACTGGGAGGAGATGAAAGGATATTTAGAATGGCCATTGGTAGAAGAATCAATTGATTACACTTGGCATTGGACAGAATCATTTAATAGAGAAGATTTACTGCCTGAGGAACTATGGATTGAAGAGATGGGCACGGGAGTTAGCCCTTATGATAACTTAGGAGTTTTCCGTGATTTTATCAATCATTTACGCACCGATGATTTTTCGGCCGAGACCGTGCTTAGATATGAATGGGGAAGAACCGATAGTGGGATATATCATTCATCAGTATACGACAAAGGAGAACTTGTAGGTACTATTGGGCTTAAATCTTTTGATAGAGAAGAACTTAATTCACAGTGTTATGACGATTTTGAGTGGGTACTTCGAGAACTAGAGTGGAAAAGTAATAGGAGTATACAAGATTGGCACATAGGTAAATGGGTGGTTTTTGATGTTTGGTTGGATGAGTCTTATCGTAATAAAGGTATAGGCCATAAAATGTATGAGAACATTTTTAAAATAAAAAATAATAATCCTCATACCATTATTGTAGGATATACGTGTGAACCTGGAGGTACAACCTCTTACGATGCTAAAGCAGTCTATGAAAGATTACAACGAAAGTACATTGGAAAGGGTTTAGTAGTGTCATCAATAAAAAAGGATGATTTTGCGGCGGAAAGAATCTATTTCGATGATGAGTATGGTGGATTCATTAAAGGTAATCCTCGCGCAGGAGAATTGCCTGGTGAGGTCTTATTCCCTGGTGAAGACGAACGCTTGGCGAAAATAATGACGCCTGAAGAGTTTGCTGAATTAGAGCAAGAGGTCAATTTGATTTTATCGAAAAATTTACCTTACAATGTAGAATCTTTGAGTGAAGATGAACTTATTGCCCTTCATGAAGACATTATCGTGAAAATTATCAATCATGAATACATTCATCAATCCATTGATGAGGAAGTCTTAGATTGGGCAAGGGAAAACAATAAAACCAAAGGTGATTATTATGCAGGGCATGAAATAATGGCATATGTGGATATGGCATTACGAGAAAGTCTCGGTATGAGAGGCTTTAAATTACACTTGACTAATTTAGTTTCACAACATCCGATTCTAACTGATAATCCTGAATTAGGTGAGCGAGTTATGGACGCTTTGACTCGAACTCGTAAAGGACAACGTTTCCAAGTTCCTGCAGAAATTGAAACATTGATGCAGGCGTTTCAATCTGAAGATTACGAAATCCTCGTAGTTGGCGGGGCAGTTCGAGATATGCTCATGGGACTCAAGCCGAAAGATTATGATTTGGCTACTAATGCCACTCCTGAGCAAGTTGAAGACGTTGTAAGTCCATTAGCAGGTTATCGAGTCATAACTACTCCTGAAGCCCAAATGGCACGAGGTGTGTTGACTACGTTAGTCTTGCCACCCTCTGGAGAAGTCATTGAAGTTACCACATTCCGTGCGGAATTAGGTTATGAAGAAGGTACTCGAAGACCTGTGGCCGTGGCTGCAGATACATTTTACGAAGACAGCCTTCGTCGTGACTTTACTATGAATGCTTTAGGATGGAGACTTAATGGCACTATCCTAGACTATCACGATGGTGTAGATGATATTGAGTTTGGTCAACTTGTATCAGTTGGAGCGGCGAACGAAAGGTTAGAAGAAGACCCGTTGCGAATCTTGAGAGCAGTTAGATTTGCCAGTCGTTACGGCTTAGAGATTGATGATGATTTAGGCGAGGCTATTGGTATGAACTTGCCACAGTTACTAACTTTGTCTCCTGAACGAGTTCGTCGAGAATTAGACTCTATTTTAAAATTAGAAGAAGGAGTTTATGACTTAGTCAATATAGGCATTATAGAAACCATTATTCCTCAGTATCAAGGCGGTTATTGGGGCGACCGTGGTTATGGTGGTGGAGACCCTAAGTTTTCATTTATAGAAGATATTCAAAGTTACTCTATGGTTGACCAATCATACCCGTCTCAATTTAATTATACTCCTCGACCTTGGCAACCTTCATTAGCATATGCGTTACTCTTTAAGAACGTAGTCACAAAGGAAGAGTTTAATGAACAATATCGTCGAGGACCCATTTCGTTCTCTCGTGCTGAGGCTGACATGATTGCAGAGTTAATTGCGTTGTATCCTGTGGCTTTAGAATCTGAAGACCCTCGTGACGTTGTGGCTATTGTTACGAGTCCTTATTATGCGGAATTGATGCTGATGTTGGAGTATACAAATCGTCTCGATTTAGTAGACTATTTTACACCGTATCGTCAACGTTATAAGGGTAAGCCACCTAAAGGCTATGCTATGACGGTGGCTGACGAGTATGGAATCGAACCAGGGCCTGCGCTCGGAGATAAAATATCGGAAATAACCGAAGCCATCATCTTAGGAGATATTGAAGATTGGGATGAGGGCTTGAATTATTACGCTGCTGAAGGCGTGTATGATATGGGAGGCTATCGAATTGATTTGTCGAAAACTTATTCTCCCGAAGAAGTATTTGAAATTGCGGCTAATAATCACTTAGCAGGCCTTTCGGCTGAACGCGACCCTTATGAACCAAATTTTGAAAACCCTAAATATGACGTTTTATTAAATGAAATCATGGAGAGTCCTAAATGGGAAATAGTTAGATTTGGAGAGAAAGAACTACGAGAAAAACCTGTCAACTATGCTTGGATGGATGTTTCGAGTCGTGTAGATTCTGATGGAACTCCAATTGTCATTAGTAATTCAGCCACCATCATAGATGGGAATCATAGATTTACTGCTGCGTTAAAAGGAAATTATTCTGTATTAGCATTTGTACCAAAAGGTGAAGTTTGGTGGTTAGATTGGTTTGATGAATCCCTCGAAGATAAACGGAATTATTTCGAAGAATTAGACGCTGATTTGGCAGAGAGTGATGTGTATTATTACGCAGCCGAAGAAGTTGGAACTCGTGAGCGAATTGCTTATGCAGGAGTTATCCTCGATGAGAACACTTCCGAACAACTCTTAGCCCGTTTCGAATCCGAAATTCCTGAGTCTTGGACTCGGTACGCACATCACATGACGGTCTCACTCGGAAAATCAATCCCGAATCAAGCCGACTTAGGTAAAGAGGTCACATTAACCGTCACCGCCGTTGGCAAATCCGAGGATGCCATTGCGGTGGCCGTATCGGGATATCCATCCCGCAATGCGATACCTCACATTACTTTAGCCGTTCCGCCAGGTGGCAAACCGTTTAATTCTAATAAGATTACGGATTGGCATTCCGTTGAGCCGTTCGAGATACAGGGGCAGTTACAAGATGTCAAAACTTACGTGGCCGAGGAAATCGAGACTTTCCGCAGTGAATCCAGTCGAGATTGGTCATACCAATACACTTGGCAACCTGTTCCAGTTGAAGATTTAATCGAATTCCGTCTTAGTCGTTACAATATACGAACAATCGACCCGCAGTGGCGACAACATGATGATATTTTAAATCTCAAAACTTTATATCGTGGAACTCGGAAACCGTCTAGTATACGAGAAGGGCTGTTTGATTTCTTTGGAGGAGGAGAAATTTATGAACTTGAGCAAATTCCCGAGACAGTTTACTTTTACACTTGGGAACGTCCTTATCCAACAGAACAATGGGAGCGACACAACGCAGGCTACGAGTGCGCTTGTGATGAGTGTGATAAGTATGCCTTTAATTATAGTTTCGCTAATTACAAAGGGTCAGGCCTCATCCATTCCAATCAATTCAAACCTGAGTGGGAAGAAACTCTTGAAGGTTCCGAAGTCGTAAGAGTTTTATTCGTCCCTCACCTTTCCGAAGAAATTGGAGTAGGTACATTTCCTTCATACCGTTCTCATGTAACACGAAATAACTTAAATTTAGACCAATACGGGTTTGAACCTGTTATTTGGTCGACTAGAAATAGTAAAAATTCTAACGGAGAGTTTTACTCATCTCCATATAATACGAACTTGCGAGCCTTAGAGCAAAGATTAGGTCGCAATGTTGGAAGAACTTTAAATTATCCTAGTTTCTCAAGCGAAACCGTGACGAAATACGCCGAATCATTTTGGGGCAATGCAGGTTCAGGAGTTCTCGTAGTGGCTCGCGATACGCAAAGAATCTTATTAGGCTTACGAAGTGAAGATGTAAATGAACCTAATACTTGGGGCAATTTTGGTGGCGCTATCGGTGTTACGGACTGGGGTGAACCTGAAGAGGCACTTCCTCCCGAGGAAAACGCTCTAAAGGAAATGGCGGAAGAAATTGGCTATACGGGCGCGATTGAAATGATACCGAGTTTTACGTATCGAAGTCCTGAGTTTACTTACTATAATTTCATTGGCATAGTTGAGCAAGAATCCGACGTTCCGTTGAATCAATTCAATTGGGAGGTTTCCGAATTGCAGTGGTTCACTTTAGCCGAAATTATGGCATTGCCGAACTTGCACTTCGGGGTTTCTGCTTTGATGAGTCAAGAAGAGATGATTACATTTAATGCTCCTGGAATGGCTGATGATTTTGAAATTACTATGAAACCTCAATTTGTTTTGTTTGAAGAATTACCTCAAATAACTCAAGACGATATTGTTTATATGGCTTTGCACCCTACTTGGGGAAATTCTGAACTATCTAAAGAGTATAGTCATATTCACCCTAATTATTTAAAACGTGATTTCATTGGATTAGAGTTTCCTGTATTTTACATGCCTTTGAGTGAAATCGATTTTCCACCTAATCATCGTCGTAGGCATATGCCAACAGTGAGTCAGTATTCAAAACAACAAAATTACACCGAAGCGCCTCCAATTTTAGTTTCGGGAGATAAATTCATCGATGGAGGCCATAGATTTTTAGCATATGAATTAGCAGGTCGACGAACCATTCCTGTAGTTGATATTGGTAATTTACTCACCGTAACAGGTTTACTTGATTGGATGGAAAATGATACTGTAGAAGACCCTATTTCTTGGGATGTTGGTGAGGATAGTTTATTAGACTTCACATTTAATGCTGAAGAAATGGTTAAACTCTATGACCTATTCAGAGACATTGATATGATTGATGACTTGCCACCATTACAATCAGTAAAATATGATGATTTTGGAAACCCATTTGTGACCTTTTATCATGCTACTACGATGGATAACTATGAATCCATTGAAGCCTTTGGACTACGCGTAAGTCAACCAGGTTGGTATGAAAAGGCAGAACTTGAAACTTATGATAATGTAGCAGGCGTCTATTTTACAAGCGACTTAGAGAAGGCTAAAGTTTGGATTGGTTGGAAGTATCGTGAATCGATTTGTTATCAAATGGAATCGTTGGAAGAGGACGGATATGAAGTTTCCTTAATTCCTAATGAAATCGCAGGAGTTGTTTACGCAGTTGATTTCCCATTGGAATTGATTGATGACAAGCGGAGTGTTCAAAACGTTAAACCAGACCCTGATATTGGTGGTGCTTGGTATTCAACGAACTCAATTCCTCGAAGTAAGATGTCAATTGTAGGATTTTACTCCTTGCCAATTTGTTTGAGCCAAGGTTGGAATGATGGCGGCGAGGGAGTTCAGCCGATTACAGAATCGATGGCCAAGCAAATTCACGAACGAGGTTTTTATGTCGATGCCATACCCAATCCCGATTATGATGAGTTTAGAGAGAATATTTCAACTGATTCGGCAATGATTGCTAAGCATGGTTTTTATCAAACTCCATTTACTGACGCAACTCGTCGTGGTAGGCGATACTTGCCACTCCATCACATTTTATCTCCTCGAGACCCTATATTTTCAGGTTATCGTGGAACATTTATGGCAGAATCCATTCCGATGTCGGATTGGAGCAAATTAAGTCCTGTTGAGTTGGTCGAACTAAGTCAGTTCCCATCTGGAGACAGCCACACGGACGGTTGGGATATGTATTTACCACAAGATTGGCCACATTGGGACGTTATGGAACTGGCAGAAAATGAATATCGCGACATGGTAAAGAAATACGAGAAGGATAACGACATTCGCTATTTATCTTGGGATGACCGAAAAAATTTACCATATACGCCAGAAGAAATGTACGCTAAGTATTTCGACTTTTGGTACATACCTGGTGTGGCTAACAGCATGTCTGGTGGCGGACGTGGTGATATTTATGACTCTCTTAAAGAGGCGTACGCATCAGATTCTTGGAAACAAGAATCTAATAAACGTGGACTCCCTTGCCAAGAAACTCTTTCATTGGAAGAAGCGGCTAAATATCTCCCACCTCAAACGATTGAATGGCATCGTGAACTGGGGCGAAAAAACATTTTGGTTTGGAATGAACCCATCGTCAATGCCTATATTGATGAACACTTAGCATTAGGTCGAGAAGGTATCTTCTATGCTCCAGTCCTCGCGGCTGCTTCTGTTGATGTAGAGGTTGGAACGGATGCTACGCTTATGAAGAGAGGGGCTCGATTACTTGATGGGTGGCATCGAGACGCTTACGCTAATCTACTTTACGACCAAGACCCTTCACAAGGTGGGGCACCTACCGTTTTCTTTAAACCGAAGGAGGAATACCTATGACGGAAATTTTAACTGCGACTGAGTTTTCCTCCTGGTATGATGAGAACTTCGATGGCAAAGAAACAAACCTTAAATGTGTTAATCCAATCTTGTCGGGACTAATTGCAAAAGATAAGTTTCCAGTATTAAATCGTGTAATTCCAAATATGGTAAAATCATACTATCGAGGAAGTCGACTACTTGATGGCGAAAAAGCAGTGGGAAATGAGTTTAGAGAGTCCGAGACATATCGACTACATTACAATACGTATATTAGCGAGATAATTGATTTTTTAAATCGTTTTGCACCCGAGAATATCGTAGTTTCGGATACTGAACCTTGGAATGAATTTGGGCTTATTGGACCTTTCGAAGCAGGGAAGGTTTATTTAGAAATTGGAACGGTGGCTAGACCGCCTCACTACATAGGAGACGCTCCTTCTGAATCTCAAATAGAATTATTATTTATCACTGATGCACATTATGATGACCAATACGGACCTCAAATGTCGTTCTTTGGAGCGTCTTTTAATCCTAATAAATATTTAACCAAAGACCCGTTTACTGGAACTTTGCGAACGAACGAAAGGACTGCCTTTGATAGTTACGTTGGGAAGAATAATGATGAGGAAAACACCCATGTTTTAACGCATGTTTTCGAATTAACTTACGATAGTTACGTGGCTTTAGTCGAACACTTGAATAAACCAACTCGAATTTCGCTTAACTACCCTGGGGGGATTCGATGAAACCAACTGATTTATTACAGTACTGGTCAACTCGACCCTTGGATAAAGATAAATTTTTCAACATGATTCATAGAGATTACAAAGTAGTTGCGTGGGATTTTGAGCCTAATTATATAAGTAAAAATTTACAACTTCTCAAGGATTTTTTATATCAATCCAATGGCCAACGTCCTGCCATTAAGGAATTCAGTGATGATGATGATGATGTCCAGAAACTTGTTGGACACATAGAATTTCTCATCTATTTTAGTCCTGATTTTGGACCATCCGCTGCCAACATTGATACCTCTTACAATCCAATATCAGCGCAAACATTGAATTTAGTACCTGTGCAATATTCAGGAATATCTAGTTATGGTTTAGATGACGTTGGAGAAGTTGTGGTTAACCAAGGTATAGAGATAGAGTTTGAAAGAGTCATGGTAACCGTTTTTGAAGACGAATACCAATACAACACAAGTCAGTACTCTTTACGAGAATTCTTGCAAGATTCACTAATTCAATATGATGCAGCAAATTATGGATACACCTACGATAAGGTATCGGCATACATTCAATTAGAATACGCAGGACTTAAAGAATCTCCGAGTTTAAATCATCCTGGAGGGATTTGATGAATCCTACTCAAGTGATTGAATATTTAGAATCAAATCCTTTGGATGAAGATTTCGTTAAGATATTGCAAAAAAACTATGAATTCGATATTTACGAAGATGACCTAGATTCATTCTTATTTTATCATTACGGTCAACTTCCCACTTTGGACCTTGATTTTGGAATACGGTATCCGAGCCCTTCCAATCAACACTTGTTTGGGAGGAGTAATCGATACGCCCTCTCCACCCGCCTTCCCCAAGAAATTCGTCGGACAACTACAGGCCGTTTAGACACTTCAAAAGTCTTTTCTCAGCGAACAATGTTTGGTGGTGGGGCAATAATAGAGCCTTATCAAGACCCAGATGGCGAGCGAGGTTTAAGATTTAGGTACTACTGGATTACATTACTCGGCGAAGACTACGATAACATATATGATACGGAAAACCCATTAGAAGATTATTATTTAGACCCTGCTGTGAGAGAAGAATACAACTATGGTATAGATGAATGGTGGGGAGAGTATGAATTGGCACATTTTGATTTACCTTATAACTTGCCCTGCGCCATGTTAAATTACCCCCAAGGAGAGATATTTGGATGACACCCTTAGAAATCATCGCCTATTTGCAGGAAAATCCTGTCACTCCAGCCTTAATTTCAATTCTAAAAGCACATTACATCGATGCTGACGGCTCTGATGAACTTGATTTAGAAGTATTAGAATCTTTTGTTTTTTATCAACTAAATCAATTGCCCAATGGAAGAAAAAAAACTATAAAAACTAGAACTACTAAAGAAATCATTAGTGAACAAATAAGTTATAATCATATAGATAATGAGGATAATTCATTAATTTACAGACATAGTTGGGAAGGCCATGATAATTGGTATAATTATAGTGCATATTCAAGTCGTTGGACTCAACGTCCAACTCCGCCTACTCTCAATTCTGTCCGTGCATGGATTGAAGAAGATGAATATAATGTTGATGATTATGGAAAACTATTTTTAACCATTCAATTCCAATCCATTGAATTATCAGGTGATAGTTTTGATGAGCAAGGAGGTATTAGTTTGTTCTCTCCAGGTCCTATAAGTTTAGAAGATTATTACTATGACATTGATAACTCATGGTCGAAGTTTAATTCTTGGGCTCAGTGGGATAGTTACTACTCTAAAAATTACATTACCTTAGAATATGCAGGTTTTTCGATTCCGTCTTTGAACAACCCTCCAAGGTAAAAGCGAAACCTTTAAGACGTAAAAGCCCCGTGAATTACATATGGCTAGGCGTGTAGCATCGGGTTGTTTAGTTTTCCATGACGGAAATTGCCTTCTTCTCCGAAGAAGTGCCTTAGAAGACACCATGCAAGGCCTATGGGAAATGCCAGCAGGTAAAATTGAATCTGACCTAGACGGCTCACCCGAAGAGAATGCAATTCGTGAAACCTTAGAAGAAGCAGGCATTGCTTTAGGCGAAGTCTCGCCACTCGGAGAACACCTAACCGATTCCAAGAGGTTTTACGGGTTTTTAGGTGTATCCGATACTGCAGATGTTGAATTGAGTTTCGAGCATGATGCTTACGTTTGGATGTCAACTCCAGATATTTTAACAGCCGTTGCTGCTGATGAAATGATGGTTGGCCACCATACCGTTTACTTTTTACAACAACTTTTAGATGAAGCGGAAGGGGATTTGCTAACTTGTGGTAATTGTGGAAACAAGGATGATGCAGAAGTTTTCAATGAATGTGTCTATTGTT
>Ga0098055_1000533_pt1 | contig 22477 bp, 35 predicted proteins | sample 17_taG_FD_75107 | JGI IMG/M metagenome (GOLD analysis project Ga0098055, IMG submission 75107) | Marine viral communities from the Subarctic Pacific Ocean - 17_ETSP_OMZ_AT15314 metaG | ecosystem: Environmental > Aquatic > Marine > Oceanic | place: Pacific Ocean | collected 2015-01-18 | reverse complement strand
TTTGATAAAGGTTGTGATAGTTCTTATACATGGGCAAAGAGATACAAGCATCTTATTACAGATAAGACAGTAGAACAAGCAGTAGACGAACTTACAGCACTCTTACCGCACGGTAAGTTTGTACACCCTGTAACTGGACAAAGTTCACACATGGTGTTTACAGGCGGAGAGCCAATGCTTAAAAAGACACAGCCAGGAATGAAAAGTGTGTTAGAAGAGTTTGGTCTAAGAGGTAACATGCCTAACAATGTTACTGTAGAAACTAACGGTACTAGACCTATTGAAGATGAACTAGCAGTTTACATACAAGACTGGTCTTCTAATAACAGAGAATGGTATTGGAGTTTGTCTCCTAAACTGTGGAGTACAGCAGGTGAAAAGCCTAAAAAAGCAATACAGCCTGATGTAATAGGTAGATACGCAGAAGTATCACCACATGGTCAACTTAAATTTGTAGTAAATGGTTCTGATGAGAGTTGGAAAGAAGTAGAAGAAAATACAAAAATGTTTAGAGATGCCGGCTGTAACTTCCCTGTATGGATTATGGGAGTTGGCGGCACCTTTGAAGGCTTAGTACAAACAGAAGCCACTATAGCCGACGAAGCAATACAACGTGGTTATAATTATACAAGCAGAGTCCATGTACACATATATGGTAATGCTATAGGAAAATAGTATGGACGGGTTTCTTCCAATTAAATTGCACGAAGAGTTACTCCGAGAATACTTGATTGTACATTGGACCGATAGGACCAGTGACCAACCTAACTTTCTTCCTAATGCTATCAAAGAGCAAGGTGGTATCCCATGGAGATGTGCTGATCTCGAAAGAGAGCATTCAGTTCAAATACTAGACCTACTCAAACAAAAGTATAACACTCGTGACGACATAGATCAAATGGTATGTGTTTTACATAAGATGTATGACAAACACTTTATAAATGATTGTTCACATAGTGCATTCATAATAAGCCTTACGAACAATGATGTTAAATGGTATGACACTTTTACAGAACAAAAAGTGTCGTTACCTTATAATGAAGCGTTTGATACAACTGGTATGACACTTTCTTTACCAAAGTTAGAAAACAATTCATATTACTTCATTGATATATTTCTGCCAGAAAATGCTTGACAAACTGGCAACCAGAGCGTATAATACTAGTATATTGGAGTTAAAATGTCTAGAGATAAAAAATTAAGTGCCACATTTCAGAAGAGTGCAAGAGTTGTAAGCGACTATGCACCTGATATGATTTTTGAGCAACCAAGAGAAAACTTGTTCTTACAAGAGTTTATATCATATGAACAAAGCGAATTTGGTTGCAAACGTATAACAATCAAACGTAAGTTTGATAGGAACGGTGGTTACAATGATATGACCACTACGGAGATAATATGAAAAAACTAATACCATTTAGAATGTCTGGCAAAGGCTGGGGCAAGAAAGGTAGAGAGCTAGAACTTGCTCAAGCAGAATATGAGTTAGAAGGTGAGGCTCTCATTGATAAAGAAGTTATAATTAATAACAAGTACGACAAACAAGAGGCTACTGAAAAGAAAGAGCCGTGGGTAACTGTTATTAAGATGGGCATGGACCCTGAGAATGTTATACAAGGCTACTTTGAACTAGACTGGAACGACGAGTTTGTACAGTACTTGCAGTCGCAAGGCATACAAGGTGAGAACGACGAAGCAGTTGTTAACAAATGGTTCAATGCAGTATGTAGAACTGTGTTGCTACAAGAAAAAGCAGACCTAGATTACGGTATGCAAACTGGCGGCACTGATGTAATTATGACAAGGGATAACAATGACGACACCGGAACAAAAGGCAAAAAATAGTTTAGGCACACTGATGTCTAAAGTACAACCTGTTATAGAAGCAGAGATATCTACATGGGACGGACAAACTCTCGACTATATACTTGCTAACTACAGAAACTATCTTAAGATTAATTTAGAAGCGGATATGGAAAAGGCAAGAGATAATGTCTTAGACGACAATCCATTTGATGATCTAATGAAGGACGAACTGTAATGCAAAAAGTTAAAGTTAAAGATATTGGCGGCGATGTAGTTAAAGATAATTCTACATACAAGATACAAGATAACAAACTATTAAAAAAACTTGTTGTTAGCAGTACATTCCTTAGAGCTAATCAAAAGACTTCCGGACATAGCCACGAAGGGCAAGAGGAAGTATATCATTTTATCCAAGGCGAGGGTGAGATGGAAATTGACGGAAATAGGTTTACAGTTGAAGCAGGAGATGTTATACTAATAGAAGATGGAGAGTATCATAGAGTATATAATACAGGGCATCTTGGTATGTACTTTATATGTGTTTTTAACGGAGAGAGGAGTCATTAATGAAACAGAATTATATTTTAGTTGATAGTTTAAACATGTTCTTTAGAGCAAAGCATGTTGGACACGGCAAAGACATTGACATGAAAATTGGTATGGCAATGCATATCATGTTCAATAGTTTTAAGAAAGTATGGAGAGACTTTAACGGCTCCCATGTTGTGTTTTGTTTAGAAGGACGTTCATGGCGTAAAGACTTTTATACACCTTACAAAGCAAATCGTAAGGTAACAATGGACAAACGTTCCCCTCGTGAACAAGAAGACGATGAGTTATACTTTGAAGCATATAATGACATGGTTGAGTTCTTTAAGGATAAGACTAATGTAACAGTCATTAGACAGGCTGAGAGCGAAGCAGATGACTTGATTGCTACTTGGATACAGCAACACCCAGATGATAATCATATTATTGTTAGTACTGACAGCGACTTTTATCAGTTGATGGCTCCTAATGTCATGCAGTACAACGGCACAACAGATCAAATTGTTAGCCTAGATGGCTTTATTGATGCTAAGACTGGTAAGAGAGTTATAGATAAAAAGACTAAGGAAGAGAAGGCATTGCCTGATCCTAGTTGGATATTGTTTGAAAAGTGTGTGCGTGGTGATAGTTCAGACAATGTGTTTAGTGCATACCCTGGTGCTAGAAAGAAAGGCAGTAAGAACAAGACAGGTATGCTAGAAGCATATGAAGACATGGCTACACAAGGCTTTAATTACAATAACTTTATGCTACAACGTTGGGTTGATCATGAAGAACAAGAGCACAGAGTTATTGATGACTTTGAGCGTAACAAGATATTAATTGACTTAACACTACAGCCTGATGACATTAAAGCAAAGTGTAAAGCAGTTATAGAAGAAGCAAAGGCGGCACCTACAGTAAACAATGTAGGTATTCACTTTATGAAGTTCTGTGCAAAACATAACTTGGTAAGGATGAGTGAGACACCTAACGATTATGCCGAGATACTAAATAGTGGTATACAAACAACCTAAGGAAAGGAAATGACAGCAGACTATATTACGCAATTAGAACAAAAAATTGCGATGTTAGAACAAGAACTTATTTTGTACAAGAACAAATATCGAGAAGAAGTTGATAACAGTGAGTACAAGGTTAAGTATAGAGAACTCATTGATGCTAATATGGATCAACGAATGAAACAAAAAAGCATGACCGAATTAAATTATGACGGGAATGAGGACAGAGGACGATACGGCGAGGATGAAAGTGGATTGGCTAACTAAATTCTTTACAACTAAGTTTTGGAAGAAGCCAGAGCCTATTAAAAAAGAAACAGTCGTTATCGACATGATGCAGGATGATGTAGATCCTAATGAGATAACGATTGAGAATGCATACAAAACTAGATGGATATGGTATCATACAATATTAGCCATAGGCATCTTTCTTACTAACGTGTTGTTGATAGCAATATTAACATTACTAGCAATAAAATTATAATGACCAAAGAGCAATTAGTATTCTTAATTAAAAACTTACACCCAGAAGACAAGAGCGGTGGCATTGAAGCCGTGGTGCATGATGTGAATGGAGGTACCTTTGTTACTGACAGCATTAGACTAGACATGGACGGTGGTAGACTTATTATATCACAAATGAATAGTCCTAGTTATGAGAGTAACAAACTTAATTGGGAACAAGAATTAACATTTGTGGCAAGAGATTAATATGTTAAGCAGAATAAAACACTGGAAAGATGTATGCCAATTGCATTGGAAAGAGATAATATCATTAGCAATCGCACTACATTGGCTAATGGACTTATTAGTCATTGTGCCTATATCATTAGCAATAGGATACTTTTTTGGTGTGCATATAGGACATGATTAAATGGAAGAATTAAATAAGTGTGGTGGCGTACCTACAAACGATAATGTAGGGAGCGACACAATTAGAATGACAGTACAAGTAGATGTACCGTATGAAAGTAAAATAATGAACTATGGTGATGTATCTAAGCAAAAGATACTCGACTTTATAAATAGTGATGCATTTACTTCATATAGTATTTCAGCAGGGCCTTCAACAAAAGGCATCGAAGTCAGTGAGTAGAGACTACTGGGATGATGCAAGAAAGGCTCAATGGATTTTGCAACATGGTTGGAGTGGTAAGACTGCAAGTATATTCGAAAGAGTAGACGATCAGGTTTATGTAAGACCAATTGCACAAGACGGTGAAACTTTGCCACCGTGGTTGTCCAGAGAACGGAGACCAATGAGTAGAGATGATTATATAAAAAGTCCTAGCAGACAGGAGACACAACATGGGAAGAAAGAAAGTAGACCCAAAAGTAACTAGACTACAACAGGTTTCTGATGTAGCATGGCTAGTTAAACAAGGCGAAAATAAATTAGGTATTCTTAATAAAGATGTACAGGAAAAGTATGTGTACATCACAGGTAAAGAACTACTGAAGTTTGAAGATGAATCAGAAGCAAGTGAACACTTTGGTAACATTAAATTGTTCTCAGAGCAAATTACTGAAAGTCATCAGCGACAAGATACATATTATATCAACGGCTATGCTGTAGACTATGAGTTACCTTTTGCTGTAGAAGAAGATCACCCAGACTACAATCCTAAGTTACCTTTGTACACTAAAATAGAAGGTAACGAAGTATACTACGCCGCAGGATACTATTGCATTAACTTTGCAAAAGGTTGGAAACAAGCAAATGGTCCTAAACTTGCAACGTTATTAAAATATGGTTTTACAGGCCCATTTAAAACTGAGATGGAGATGAGACAACAACTAAGATTCCTTAACAAACAAAAGAGGAAAGGAACTGATGTCTCAGGCTAGCCGCAGAACGCAACTACTTGCCTTGCTTTATAGTATGAAGCAACAAGGTAAGGAGAGTGCTACATTTAATATAGACTTCCTGATAGAAGCATGTCAAGAGTCTATAACAGTTGTCCATGAGACAGCAAAAGAGGTAGAAGATACACCTCAAGAAGGCGATATGGATGGCGGAGGATTTTAAGAATCCTGCAATAGGCAGGTATAACTTCAAGGGCAGGTATGATTATACACTACCAGGTTATTCCATAGGGCTGAAAGAAGTAGAAGAAATAAATCTAATAGCAAAAGAACCGTGGGGTTGGTATTTTATAGGTCATAAAGACCAAGATTACAGATCTGATACATGGTATGAAAAGCAACATTGTGTTATATCATTTAACAGTCATGAGGATTTAATACAAGTGGTTTTACAAGTAGGGTCTCGCCTTTAAGTGCGTACTTTTTGATAAATACATGTGTAGTTTTAAAGATATGGAGAGACACACATGAGTAGACCCAAGCCAACAATACTGTTACAAGCAGTCAACAAGCACACTTACAAAGCAGAAGAAGTGTTAGTTGCTGAAGCAATTTTTTCAGTATTCTACGATGGTAACCCAATTAACTTGAGAACACAGAATACTCTAGTTAGTTATCCAGGCCCAAAATACAAAAAAGTATCATTTAGTAACAGCGGACATGCATTTAACTTGGCGGCAAGATTAAATAAAATGTTTGACACGGATAAGTTCCAAGTATTAAGAATGAGCGGCGGGGAAGTAGTAACGGAGAAAGAATGAGGCAGTTGGTTGATAAGATATTACATACCAAGTTCCACATAGGCTGGGTATTTTTAGTACTACTTACTTCTCTCTTTGCATGTATTTGGAAACTAGCCACTCTAATATAATGACATTAGATCTACACGGCAAGAGACATCATGAAGTGCCGTTGCTAGTTGAAAACTTTATACTACTTAATCAAGAACAAGTCCCACTTACAATTATTTGCGGTAACAGTCAACGTATGATTGATATAGTTATGGAAGTTATATACGACATAGATTGCAGTAATGTTGTTATGGACGTTTACGGCAAGATAGTGATTAGAAGCATATGAGCGATCTACATAAACTTATTCTTAAAGAAGCGAAACCATTAATGGAAAAGAAGTATGGTGATAGCCTTACTGATATAGAATTCTATAAAATGATGTTCGTTAACTTTAGACACAAGAACGGTGAGCCACACGGACTAAGACTTACAGGTGTAGGCAACAACCTGTTACAACGTGTCTACGACGCTCACACATACCATATAACAGGTGATGTTAACCATCAAGCATACATACTTCTAGACATGCATATGGTGTGGCCATACTATGTAGGTAGAAAACTAGCAACCTTCTATAGCGACAATGACGCCGCTTGGTTTAGGCTAAATAATAGTGACTTAAAACTTTATACGGAGCATTTATAATGGGTAAGATATTACAATTTCCAAAGAAGAATAAGAAACAAATGACAAAATGGACACCACCAGAACTTCCTATAGACACAAGAGGATATGAAGTAAAAGAGTTTACATTTGATTTAGATGGTGTGAAAGGTATGATTGAAGATCCTAATTTCGATACTACCAACTTCTTCAAAGTTATGCCTGACGAAGTACTTGATAAAATATTCCTCGAAGTGCGGGAAGAGTTCAAAAAGGACGATAAAGTATCTGATGTACATGATGCTTGTTTTGAGGTACAACTACTTGCAGAACAATATCCCGAACATGCTAGTTACATAGAAACTAGAGTACAGCAATTAACTAAACAACTAATTACTTTCCTAGCAAACACAAAAAAAGGTTGACAAACAGAATAAAGATGCTATAATAGTTGCAACATTTAGGAATAATCCTAGTGTTTTGTTTAACTAAAGAGAGGTCATAATGACTAAACAAAGTAAAGTGCTTTCAGCACTACAAGAAGGAAGAACCTTATCATCAGCTCAGATTTCGAGCTATTTTGGTGCAGGTAATCCACAAGCAATTATCCAAGCATTAAGGTTTCAAGGCCATGCTATTTTCCTTAACACAGTTAAGGATACTAAAGGCAGAGTTAGAAACGTTTATAGACTTGGAACTCCAAGCAAAAAAGTTGTAGCCGCAGGTTACAGAGCTATGGCGTCTGCTTAATTAGGTATTATACCTACTAAAAAGAGGGCTTTATGCCCTCTTTTTTTATGATTTAAGGCTCATTAAACGTCATTTTAACGTACAAACAGGCGTACAAATACATCAGGTTGTACGCAAAAATGTACACAAGGGCACGATATAGGTTGACTTATGCGGGTTTTTTGCTATAATATACGCAAGAAACAAAAAAAGAGGGGAAAATGTCACCAATAATAAGCAATAAAGATTTCTTTTTCAAGTATGATACCAACAAGTCTGTAGATGATAACTTCACAGCATGGCGTATCATGAATCACGAAGAGCGTTCTGCATACGGAGAAGCACTTCACACATTTGAAGATGCACGGAAGATATTTGAAAAGCAATATTCCGTTAAAGTTTCATCTAAAAACGGTTGACAAACCGCAACTAACTGTTATAATAGTTGCATAAATTAAATATATAAAGGTAGGAGTTTATATGGACTTACAAGTCAAAACATCACAAGCAGGTAGCATAGCCAAACGTGCCATGTTAGCGAAGCAACCACTATTCTTGTGGGGTGCACCAGGTATAGGAAAATCAGAACTAGTTCAGCAGATTGCTGAAGATATGGGTAACTGTTTGGTTATCGATATGCGTCTCGCTCTTATGGAGCCAACTGATCTACGAGGTTATCCTTTCCGTAATCCTGAGAACAACCAAATGGAATGGAGCCCACCGGCTGACCTTCCTACAGAAGAACAAGCGGCAGAGTATGACTATGTTGTATTGTTCTTAGATGAGTTGAACTCAGCACCTCCAAGTGTACAAGCGGCGGCATACCAGTTGGTATTGAATGGTCGTATTGGACAATATGTTCTTCCTGAAAATGTTAGAATTATTGCGGCAGGTAACCGTGACACTGATAGAGGTGTTACTTACAGGATGCCGGCTCCGTTGGCAAACAGATTCCGTCATTTGAATATGACTGTTGACTTTGGTGACTGGTTAACTTGGGCACTTAAAAATGGTGTACACCAAGACGTAGTTGGTTACCTTTCATATGCGAAGCAAGACTTGTTTGACTTCGATCCTAAGACTAGTTCACAGGCATTTGCTACACCGCGTTCTTGGAATGTTGTGTCAGGCATGTTGGCTATTGATGGATTTGAACAGGCTGATGTGTTTGAGCAGAAGGCAGAGATTGCCGGAGCAGTTGGCGAAGGTATGGCGGCTAAGTTCATTGAACACAGACGTATAGCAGGTACTATGCCTAATCCAGAAAGCATTCTAGATGGCAAAGTTAAGAAACTGGACCCTAAATTATCAAGTGAGATTAGTGCGAAGTATTCACTAGTGGTAGGTCTCACTTACGAAGTTAACCAAATGTACCAAGAGAACGGTACTAAGGGTGACTTCAAAGAGAAGTTTAACAATGCTGTTAGGTTTGCATATGATAACTTCGATCCTGAAATGGTAGTACTGTTATTCAAGACTATTATGACAGACTACGGCATCCGTTTTAACATTAGAACGGACTTAGACAAAGACGTGTACAAGGTGTTCTCTGAAAGATACACTAAGTACATCGTCTAAATGTTTACCACTGAGCACCTACTCCTCCTACCAAAACTAGAGCTCGGTGATAAAGAGTACCCCTCCGGGGGTACTCACCTTTTTGGACAAGATGTAACCCCCGAAAACAGTAGGGAAGGTACATGATGAGAGGGCGGCGTACCCTCGGTAGAATGCCCAAATCCTGCGATAAAGGTGGGATTTGGGTCACTTTAACGGTTGACAAACAGGCAAATTCAAGTATAATACTTGTATAAATTATAAAAAGGTAGGAGTTTTTATGACAACAGATGTAGCAAAAAGAAGCCAAGACGATACGGCATTGCCTGGTGTTACTTGGGAACCTACTACAAAGTCTGATGCAGAAGTATTAGACTACTTAATTCGTTCAAGAGTTAAACTATTAATATCCGCTCCGTTCTTTGGAACAATAGCAACCCGACTAAAGTTCATTGATGCTAGTGCATGGTGTCCTACTGCCGCAACCGACGGCAAGAACTTTTACTACAATAAAGATTTTGTAGCGGCATTGCAAGCCAAGGACGAAGAGCAAGTGGTGTTCCTAGTTGGGCACGAGTCATTACATTGCGTTTATGACCATATGGATAAGACCCAACTAGGAATGAGAGACCCTCGTCTAGCCAACATTTCGCAGGACTATGTTATTAACAACGACCTCATCGAAGCAAACTTAGGTAAGAAAATAGACCTAGTTCAAATATGTCATGATTACAAATACAGAAGTATGCACTGGTTAGAAGTGTATGATGACTTGTTCCGTCAAGCGGAAGAAGAAGGTCGTGTAATTGATATGTCTACGTTAGACATGCACTTAGATGGTGACAGCAATGGCGAAGAAGGCACAGGTGCCGCACCTGGTGAGCCTGGTAACGATGGTTCACAAGGACCTATCAAGTACACAGACGAAGAGAAAGAACAAATTAAGAACGAGATGCAGTCAGCAGTATTGCAATCTGCTAAGGTGTCTGGCGGTGCTGGTAACTTACCAAGTGGTGTTAAACGTCTTGTAGACGAGTTACTTAATCCTCAAATTGAATGGCAAGAACTACTTGCTATGCAAATACAATCAGTGATCAAGAGTGATTACACTTTCCAAACTCCAAGCAGAAAAGGTATGGACTCAGGCATATATTTGCCTGGTATGGACTACGAGCAAACAATTGATATTGCTCTTGCTTTAGACATGTCCGGTTCTATCTTAGATGATATGGCTCGTGAGATGCTATCAGAAGTAAAAGGCATCATGGAGCAGTACACAAACTTTAGAATACATTTGTTCTGCTTTGATACTGAAGTACATAATCCTGTTGTGTTTACAGAACATAACATGGAAGAGTTTATGGACTATGAACTTGGTGGCGGCGGTGGCACAGACTTTATGTGTTGCTGGAACTACTTCAAAGAAGAAGGCATTGTGCCACAGAAATTTGTAATGTTCACAGACGGCTACCCTTGGGACAGTTGGGGAGATGAGAACTACTGTGATACATTGTTTATTGTACACGGCGATGGCTACGGTGGTAGAACACCACAATCACCATTCGGACTAACCGTACCATATGAGAGGAACAAGTAATGGCAGTTAAAAAGAAAACTTATGCACGGATATCGGCTTACGGAGATTTGCTTGTACCTATGTCCATGCTAGAAAAATTGTGTGAAGAAGGTATGTTAGTTCGTACTTCTTATGAGAATGAAGTTGATCAAATCACTGAGATTAGAAAGATTGATAACATCAAAATTCATAGTGAAGATGAACTTGAAAATGCTAGAGTGCAAATGGCCCTACAAGGAACCGACAAGTGAGAAGAGAGGTTGAACTAACTCTTAGAGAGTTTGAAGCATTAGCCAACACTGATGCAATGATTGTTTTCCTAAATAGCAAGTATATTGTTAGCCATGCTGAAGCAGAGTTTGTTAGAAAACATGCAACTATGCCTTTCTTTGTTAGAGGTAACGATTATCCACAAGAAGATTTAGTAGTTTACTTTGCTACTACAGATGAATCATTAAGGTTCCAATTAATGTTTGAGGAGATGAGAAGGGAGGCAAAACCCCAATCAAAAATCTTAGACATACAAAGTAAAATTAAACCAGTCGACAAAGACTAACCAGAAAAAACGTGCCGCATTTACCTTTATGAGTAAATAAAAGCATACCATTAATTAATACATTTAAGGAGTACTACAAAATGGCAAAAGCAGAAGAAACAAACGTATCAGAAGAATCAGTTGTTGAAGCACCTGAGGGAACAGATGCAGGAACAGATGCTCAGCAACCAGAAAGCATTTCACTTCAAGACTTACAGACATTACTACAAATAGTAGATCTGTCTAGTCAACGTGGTGCATTCAGAGGTGCAGAGATGACACAAGTCGGAGCAATTTTTGACAAACTTAACACATTCTTAACGTATGTTGCTGAACAACAAGCGGCGGCAGAAGAAGGTGATGAAGAGTCTGAAGGAGACGCTCCAGATACAGGAGAATAGTTATGGCAGACATAATGAAACACGTGGGAAAATATGGCGAAAAGCCATGCGTGGTAGTTTTTAGAGAAGTACCAAACGAACCAGAAAATTGTTTGATCGTGTTAAGCGAAGGTTTAGCAGAAAGAGATCATGACGACCTAATGGAAACAGTAGCAAGTGCAGAAGCACAGGCCACAGGTGATGTTAGTAACGTAATGGCTCGAAGACAAATGACTAATGGTGAAAACTTATTAAACTATTTGCATTTCAATAAGAAGTTGCAAAAGGTTCCAGTAGGAATGGTTACTCTAACACCTATGCCAGGACAGGCCATTGCACTAGCGGAAGTTAATGCAGAAATCAAAAAGATTACTAACGATCCAGTAGCACCAGTTACAGATCCAGGTCATCTTAATGAATCAAACCCGGCTACAACACAGGTTAATCCTTCAACAGTAGATACAACTACAGTTGCGCCAGCGGAGAATCCAGCCCAGGGAATGTTATTGCAGGCAGAATTAATGGAGCAAGATGCAGAAAACTTATTGGCAGAATCTAGAGCCAAGAGAGCAGAAGCATACGAACTTGATCCATCACTGAAGCCAAAAAGAGGTCCAGGCAGGCCTCCAAAAGACGCCGATTAAAGCGATAAATAGTAAGTAAACAACATTCTTAAAGGAGTAAGCGGTGGCGAAAGTTACACCACAGGTAGTAATTCTTGGTAAAGGTAAACAGTCAGAACTAAAGGCCACCCACAACCTTATAAAATCTATTCAACCCAGTTCGGTCCCACCCGAACTGTTGGATAGTGTATTCCTCACTCTTGCAGACGAGACAAAATACCAGGTATCTAGTGACATGCTAGAAAACGGCGTTGACTATGAGAATCTTGATCGCTACATTGAAAGGCTAGGACTTAATGCAGACATTAAGTTGATTGAGATTATTATTGATCTTGATGCAACAAAGGCTGTACTGAAAGATGCCTCAGGTAGTTACTTAGACAATCTCTTTAACGAATAACCAAACAAGAAATACATACGTTAGTATATGGAGCAGTTGATCTGTTCCATGTACGATCCAATACCTATGTTCGTTTGGTTGCATTGGGTTACGAATACTGTAGTTACTTTTAACATAATCTATATGATAATGTAGTATAAAGTCCAGTAAACCCAACATAAACGCACTAGAGACGCTTACAAACGGTATAAAGCACAATGCTGTTAGTATTCCGTGTATACCGGAATGTGCTATTCCTCCCCAGGCTCCGTATTGGTGTTTACCTTTAAACATAAAGTTCATTTGCACATAGTAATCTGCTACTATATGTTTACTTAATAATATGTTGCTTAGTATCCAGGCTTCCATTATATTATTCCTCGTTGTCTTAGTAATTTTTCTAACTCATCTGCAACGAATATGTGTCCTTCTCTATTAAAATGTGTAATATCCCTAGGTGGATCTAATGCAAACATTTCGCTACGTTGTATGGGAGTTATAAAATCATCCATGTTTACCCAATTGTCTTTGTTGTAGTATTCTTCTTTAATCACGTCACCGTAATTGTCAAAAATTTCTGCTGGCCAACCTCTGTTACAGTCCTCTACGACAACAAATGTTATGCCTTTATTTTCACACAAGGCTTCAAGCATATACCAATACACACTGAGCATTTCAGCATCATATATGCCATTCAAGCAACCTGGATTTTCTTGGTATGCCAACTGTACTGCTCTGTCTAATGGATCTGTTTGCCAATGGTAACTGTCTAATTTGAACCTAGCAACTATTTGTCCTGTTAGAGTTTTATCGTACACAGGTGTTGCACCTAAATGTTTTTTGTTTTTTTCATCAACACCTGCAACGTGTTCTTGATAATATTCTTCCGAGATATGGCTAGGAATCTCACGCCTAATAACTTCAGCAGGCTGAAACAACACTAATGAATTGCTATCTACTTCTCCACGTTGTATTGCTTGTACTAGTAACCGTATGTTACGTTTGTCTGAACCGGCACCGCCCGCCAAATGCAAATATTCTATGTTTCCTAAACTAGCCGCTAGGTGGTCCCCATACGCATACCTTACTCTGGTCCTATCTGATACAGAACAACCGCATACTACTAGTTTGTTGTACCTATCCTGTTTCATCTGTCCTCTCTATGTAATCTGCAACACTTTCAATACCGGGCAAGTCGAATTGTTTAGTCCACTTGAAACATAAACCAATATGTCTTGGTAGTAGACCGCCACAATGGACACACTTACCTTCTAGCATTGCTTGACATCTTCTATTAATCTCTTCGTTGGATAATTGTGTTGAATGCATCTTTCAATCCCTCATCGTCGCCTGGCCAATTAATAATATCATTTGCACCCACTGACCTATAAAACTTGCGTATAAATTTAGTATTACCTATCATAGGCTCAAGGAACTCTCTAGGTACAGAATTATCACCTTGCCTGCGTACAACTAAAATGGGAAACTGGAATTTGGATCTTGGTCTAAAAAATATCTGCTTGGGTGGTGAGTCTTCGCTAAAACTCTTTCGCCATATGGCTCCTAAACGCATCGATTCAAGCAGTTCTATCACAGGTGCATCATAATTATTTACGGCACCCCAGTCGTTGTGTACTTCTGCTGGCTGTCCTACAACCATGTGAGTTACGGCTGGATCGTTATATAGTTTCCAGTCATCGTTATCCCCAGTACAATGTTGAAAGTTCTGTCCAGGATTAAACTCTTTTAATTTTGCACTAAGAGTTGATGCAAAGTTTATGTCTCTGTCTATTACTAATATCATTTATATCCTATTTGCATAAATCTTGTGTATGCAGGTGTTACTAATTCTCCTGCAAACTGTATGTTAGACATAGGATACTTTGCTTTAAAGTGCTCTAGGTCATTACATGTATTTATGTGTCCTTCGAAGTCCGGAGAGTCGTTACTTTGCATTATGATTAGTTGATCACTGTTGGCTGTTTCAAACCAACTGCTATCCATATGCTCACAACTTGTATTCACTACCCAGTCTGGTGTAACTGTTATTAGTTCGCCACCTGTCTCAAACTCTAACTTATGTGTTTGTAGCATCGACACATCGGCCACCACACCTTTAAATTTCCACGAATTTTCGACATATGATTGGTTAAAACGTTCTGCTAATTCTATTGTGGATATGTCTAAATCGAATCCGTATATACGTTCTAGCTCAAAAGAATTGTGTAAAAAAGGAACTAATGCTCCTACCCAACAACCAAATAAAGCCACTACAACTTCATCTTTATCCGATCTAGTATGGTGTAAATGGTGCAGTAGCCATGCTTTCGAGGCCATTTGTCCGATGCTAAATGCATCTACAGGGTATCTTCTGTTATTAACTTGCTCTAAGTAACTAGGTGGTATGTGAAGATTAGTTGCATCTACCCAACGTCTAACTTCTTCCCATGTGTTAAGAACTATTTTGTTCATTGTAATGTTCTTCTAGCCATTCGTAGTCATTTATTTTAGCCATCTTAAGTGGTTTTGTTCCCCATTTGTTAGCATATTCTATTCCTGCTTTTGCTCCTGCTAATGCATCTTCTTTGTAGTCTGCATCGTCTAATGGGTTTAACCAACCTTCTAAACGTTGCTTGGCTTCTGAATCGTCTACCTTAGCCGCTAACTTAACACACTCACGGAATGCACTACGCCACGTGCTGTAAGCATCTGTGTTGAACTTTGTTGTACAACTTATCTCTGGTAAAGCCTTAAAACGTTTGCTTAGACCTGTTGTAAAGTCTAGTCCCCATGAGTTCGCTTCCATTACTTGTTCTGTGTTAAACAGTTTAACTCCACCGTAACCATATTCTTCACCAGTTACAGGATTCTTAGAGTTCCAAACATGCACAACATCTTGATCGTATGCATCTGGTACATAACTGAAGTCAAAGTCCTCAGATATATCAGCATCAGCATCAACTACCCAGAACATACTGCTCTGTACTTCATTTGCCGCTTGTTTGTGTGCTGTAAATATTCCTTCTATGTCTTTGACCCACCTTGCATCAAAACGTGCTGTAAGACGCTTATATGAGGTCTCAGCGAAGGGCTCGTGGTATGATAGGAACACAATCTCGTACGGTTTATAAGTACAACCTGGCTTACGAACATATTGTAAGTTCTTTATCTTGTTTAGTTTAAGTTCATCTGACGTTAGTTCACTGTAATCATTTGCTGTAGGCCATAAACGCAACCCACCATACGAATGTACTTTGTCTGTGTGTGGATTCATACGTTGCCATACATGTACCTTATGTACATTGTTCATAGCCGGTAAAAACCCAGAATTTATAACATGGTCTAACGCATCTACATCGCCATCCTTTGTCCACACAAAGCCGTGTGTTTGTGAGAAGTCGCTTAACTGTTCTAAGAATTGATCTTTAGTTATGTCTGCTAAGTCTATCACAGGGTGAGTAGGTTGGCTACTTGCTTCTATGTCTAGTTTCTTTAAGCCTTCAAAACTGTTGTTGTCTATCTTTTCTAGTGTATAACCGTGTTCGCCTTTGAATGTTCCTTTAGGATACAGTCTAATGTTTCTGTGTTCACCTTCCATTGTTTTAAGTACATGAACATATTGCTCGTCGTACTTGCTTGGAAAGTAATCCCATTCCCATTCGCCTAATACTTTTGTAAAAGGATCTGTTACCCAATACATACTGCTTGGAGACTTGTTATCAAACTGTTCCAACTGCTCAATGATATCTGCATTACCTTGCAATGCATATACTTTATAGTCTGGTTGCGTACAACCTGGCTTACTTACATAAATTTGTTCTTGTATATCATTAAAACGTAATTGTTCATCAGTAATAGTTTCTACATCATAGTCTGTAGGCCAAAGTCGTAGTCCTGAGTTATTAATAACCTTGCCTGACTCTGTTAGTCTCTGCCAACTGTGTACTTTGTTTACATTAGGTGAGTCAAAGTCTGGAATAACTGTTTCACCCTCTTCGTTAATTGTGCCAGGAGAGAACTTGCTGTATAGTCGCTGTCTGTTTACTGTAACATCTGGATCTACTGTCCACATGTAAGGAACTTTCTTCTTAGCATATACTTTGAGTGCCGCTTTAAGTTCTAATGTAGTAAAGTCAGCAAACTCAAACACAGGCCAACTAGGTCTGTTTGATGCTACTGTATTAATCCTTTTAACATCTTGCACAGGTGTAAAGCGATTGTATGCTACATCACCTGCATTAAATTTGTGTCCGCTACCGAATGTGCCTTTAGGGTAAAGCCTAACATTCCTATATATTCCGTCCTCATCAGCAAACACATGAATCTTACTTGTATCGTATTGTGTAGGATAGTATGAATAATCCCAATCTTCTGCTAGGTCTGTGTAAGCATCTACAACCCAATACATGCCTGACTTAGTTTGTCTATCTGCTTTTTCTAGTTGGTCTATGGTATCTTTGTTTGCATCTAATTTGTACACAGGGTATTCTCTTTGTGTACATGCTGGTTCCATAATGTATTTAGGTCTACCTTTGCCACTTGGTTCTCTTGGACATAACATAACGCCATGGTAGTCATACTGTCTACCTGTAATTGGATTTAGTTTCTGCCACACATGAGCTTTACCTTCGTTGAGGTATGAGCCGTCCCATCTCTCCGGTAAAAACTCAAAATTAAAGCCTTCGTGTACTTCTACATCTGGATCAATAACCCAGAACCAATCAAGTTCGGTCTTGGATCTGCCCTCTTCTTCAGTAGTATAAGTTTCGTAAGCAACTTCAAACATATTACTAAGTTTGCTTTGCTGTACAGTTTGTGCATACTCATACTTCTTAGGAACAAGTTTAACGTTCACTGCACTCTCCCCATTACCAAAGGTAAATTGGTTGATAGAACGTTGATACTCTAGAGGACAGACCCAATTTAGTTCAGCAGTAATACTGCTCTTGCTTTCTACTAACCAGAATTGCGAAGTTGTACTCTTACGAGCAAACGGTTCTAAGTTAGTGTTGATGTCATCTGTGTAAAATATATCGTATCGTACAGGTATAGTTTCGTTTTGGAACTTCCATTTGGTTGCATCAAAGTCCTTCTTGATCAACCAAATACCACCTAACTGCTTAGGATCGTTAGCATAGTTTAATTCGTATTCTTCTGTTGGATACTTATCCTCAACCATTGTAGGTATATTAAATACATGATTAAACTCTTCTTCTCCTCTACTAGGGACATACCTTAGAGCACCATTTATGTCAAAATCCTTATCGACTAACCAAAAATAATCTGTTTCGGAACGTTTTGCATACTGTTCCATTAATTGTTCGTCTAACTCTTCATTTATGTAAAAGACATCGTATTGAATGTCTACAACAGGACAATCTAAGTGTAGTATTGTTCCGTTGTGTATTTTTTGTATTGCACCTTTGTAATCTTTAGGTACAAGTTTAATTCCGCCCTCAATACCAGGATATTTGTCGTTTAACTGGTAAGGCATCTTGAATTGATGTATAAAGTCTGATTCAAATGGATTTGGTACCCAGTCTAGTGTGTCCTCATTGATTTTATACTGCTCATCAATAAGCCAAACATAATCATCATCAAACTCATCACGTTCTTTGTTCTTAGTGATGTCAAACACTCTCTTTACAGGATATCTAGCGGCCGCATCTAAGTATTTGTGGAACTTTATAGTTGCATCCATATAGTTACGTGGGTATAACTTAACTCCGCCTTCTTCTGCAGGGTATTTGTGTTCTAGTTGTCCTCTTAGGTGGAATGTGTGTATAAAGTCCGGTTCAAAGTTACCAGGAGCCCAATCTATGTTGAAATCTATCTTATATTCCTCATCTACACACCAAACATGAGTTGCATGAGGGTGATTACGGAAATATTGTCCTGGTGTTTTCTTTCTTAGAATATCAAATCGTTTTTTACAAACAATTCTATTAATTTGTTTATCCCCACCTTCTTGTGCTACAGGATAAAGAGTTACTCCACCATAATTACTTGAATTCCACTTAAATTCATGAATAAATGTTTGGTCCCATTGCTCTGGACGATAATCAAATACTGAATAATCAATTAATTCAATATTAGGTTCAACAAACCAATACATATGAGTTTTACTCTTAACTTCGTCTATGTCTTGTACTTGTATTGCATGTGGAACATGGTACTCCATGCCTGGATTCTCTCCTGCATAGAATATATCAAACTTCTTCTTACATACTATCCTATCTAGTTCTTTCTGCCCGATAGGGTCCTTATACGTTGGTTTTAGGAAGATACCACCATACTTATTCTCTTGCCATTTCCATATATGCTCATAGTCTGCATCATATTCTGGTGGCCTATAATCGAATACTGAGTAGTCTGTAACCTCTACATTCTCTTCAACAAACCAATACATTTTTGTACGGGCTCGTATATCCGTGACGTCTTCTACCTGGACAGCAAGAGGTAATTGAGCCTTTAAATTTTTATTCTCTCCTGAATAAAATACGTCGAACATTAATTTATCCTTTAATTATTAATTAATTGTTTATTCATCATCACGGGTATGTACTTCCACCCCATAATATTCTGTAAAATCGTGTGCATCTTTTAAATTATCCACAATTGGTTGTCCTTTTATATTTAATGATGTATTTAATAACAAAGGACACCCTGTTTCTTTGTACCAAAGAGTTAATAGTTTATATAAGTCTGGGTGCTGTTCAGCATTAACTGTTTGCACTCTACTTGTACCATCTTCGTGTACAATAGCAGGAAACTGGTCTGGCCACTTACATTTAGCAACATATTGCATGTAAGGAGCATTCTTTATAGGTGGATTACCTGGTGCTTTGGGCATTTCAAAGATAGTGTTTGCATGTTCTTCTAAAACCATAGGAGCAAACGGTCTAAACTTCTGACGCTTCTTGATTACATTCATTCTATCTTGTATTTCCCAGCCTCTAGGGTCTGCACACAAGGTTCTGTTGCCTAACGCTCGAGGACCAAACTCTGCTTTACCATTAGCAATACCAAATATTTTATTGCGTCTAAGACTGCTTAGGGCCTTTTGGACAGGATACTTACCTGGTATATCTGTTCCCAAGTAAGGTCCTTCCCACTCTACTCGACGTCCTGTGGAATGATAGTAATGTAATGCCGCGGCACCTAAACTACTACCTGCATCACCAGGGTTTGGCATGATGTGTACGTTGTCGAACACATCAAATAAGTTTGAATTTGCTACACAATTAAGTGCTACACCGCCCATGAACACTAAATTATTGTGTCCTGTTAAGTCATATGCCTTGTTTGCATACGCACTAATACGTTTCTCTACTTCCCATTGTGCGGCTTTGGCTAGATCAAATTCTGAGAATCCATTGCGTAGGAAAAAGAAATCCTCTGGCAATCCTTTCTGCATATTAATTTTAGTATGAATTCCGTTGTTATCTTTGAATATTTTATCATTAATTATCTGCTGTAATTGTTCTGCTTTGTCGTCATCACCATAAGCGGCCATTCCCATTAGAATGTATTCGTCTTCCATGGGTTTTAAGCCTACATAAGCCGTTATCGCACTATAAAACAATCCTAAACTGCTAGGATACCATACTTTATCCTTCTTAGTTAGTTTACCGTTACTCCAATCCCATATTGTAGCACTATCGAACTCGCCAATAGCGTCTATAACCATTACTGCGGCATTATCGAAGTCGCTAGTCATTACTCCAGCGGCGGCATGTGTCTCGTGATGCCAATATGTTTTAGTTGGAATGCCTTTTAGTTGTGGATAAAACTTCTTTACCCATTTCTTAGCACTAGGCTCTCGAATAAAGCCGAAATTGCCTATAGTAAGGTTACGAAGCACTTTTGCCCAATGTTTCTCATGATATACCACAACATCTGGCTTACCAAACTCCAATGCGGCATTAATTATATCTGCATTTAGGAATGGATCATTTTTAATTCTGCTGTAACGCTCTGAGTGTGCGGCAAACAATATTATGCCATCCTCTATAACGCATACTGCGGCATCATGAAACTGTGAACTAATCCCTAGTACTCTCATCTATTAGATTTCCAAGTTATCCATATTGTTGCTGTTACCATAAATGTAATTAGTAATGTTAATTCCATATCTTATCTGTACACAAAAGGATCACGTTTACGCAATTCTTCCAGTTTCTTTTTATATTCTAGTTCTGCTTTCTGTTCAGCAGTTAACTCTTCGTAGTCTTTGTCAATATCAGAAGGATTATCTTCTGGTTGATCAACATAATCTGTTGGTTTATTTTCTTCTGTCATCTTGTTTCCTCGATTTATTCCAATCCCATAAACGATCTACTAGGAATAAAAAATATATTCCAGCAACCATTATAGTTCCGTATATCACTATGCTCATTATTACTACTAATATTTCATCTAACATAGTATATAGTTATCAATCATTTACTGTTATTCGTAAATGAACGGCCCTCCTTTCTTGTTGTCCATTTGTTGTAGTTTGGCCCTTGCCATTCCCATGGTGGCATGTCTCCTATCCCACGGTATTCTGCGTATGTCTCGGCGTTGTCTCACAGGATATTCACCTGATATCGGTTGTTCTAGTAGTTCTTGTATCTCTGGCCATATGCCGTCAACTATCAATTGATTGGTTGCAGGTCCATTATGACATAAGTCTCTGCCATAGTCAACCACAAACTCTCCTGTTATTCTAAACACATTGTTTGGATTGTATATGGTATCACCGTCATCATCATAAGTCATCTGTAACACAGGCACGCCTACTGCATTCCACATAGTTTGTACTGTGGTCATTTGCATTGAAGTCATAAACCACGGGGTAATTTCTGGTTCTTTACCATATGACACAGGGTTAATTATGTGTGCCTCGAACTTATCTCTGTAGTTTCTCCACTTGTCATGATAGTTTTCATCTACTATTTTTCCTGGTTCGTAATTGGGTCTAGTGCATTCTACAAATATAGTACCAACTGACTTGTTTTCGTCCAACCCTCGTTGAGTATTCCACGGATTAATATTGTGTGCTACCTGTGATCTCAAACTAACACAAGGCTCTCTGGTTACTTCTGGTATTTGTATGACCACTGCTGATGGCTTGGGCATACCTGATCTAATCCATTGTGTTGAATTAATCATAATTGATTGTGTGCTACCACCACCCATTCCAAGGTTTATTGCCTGCATTCCTGAGGCTTTTTCCAGTTTAGCAGGCCAAGTATCCTCATCTGACACCCCTATTCCTTCTGTGTAACTACAACCCATGCATAAAATAAAATCCTTTTCAATGGTATTGAACGGGTGTGTTCTATAACCCATTTCATTAAATGTGTATTTAACATTGGTATCTGAATATTGAGAATCTATTCTGTGCTTATTCCTACGCCAGTGTGCCTCAGAGTCAGTGGAGTTCCAATTAAGTGTATTATTCACTAGATCATTGCGTAACAGTATGCGATCTGGTAGGTAATTGGTAGTTGCCATGTTTGTGTGTGTCCTCTAATACGTCAAACTAAATATCTATAGCAGTATTTATAACACAAAAGGAGATCACCATCAGTTTTTCAGCAGTAAATCAGTTCGAACAAGCACTTGCCACTTGGTGGGGTTCGCCTTATGCTGTGGCTGTTGATTGTTGTACACATGCTATTGAACTCTCCTTACGTTTAGACCAGCCTGATCACATCATATCTGTGCCTGAACACACTTATATTAGTGTGCCATTCACACTAATTAAATTAAATGTGCCTTGGGTTTTTGCAAATAATAAATGGCATAATTACTATAATCTAGGTAATACACGCATTTGGGATGCCGCTGTTTATTATGAACGCGGAGGCTATAAAAATATATTAAAACAACACCCTGATCCGCTAGTGTGTTTGAGTTTCCAGTTCAAAAAGCCTCTGAGTTTAGGCAGAGGAGGTGCTATATTGTGTAACAGTAAAGAAGATTATGTTCAATTAAAGAAACTGGCATATGATGGTCGTTACGGCGATAACGGATGGGCTACACAAGATATCTCCTCAATAGGATATCATTATTATATGACTCCTGAAACC
>Ga0098055_1000532_pt1 | contig 22501 bp, 18 predicted proteins | sample 17_taG_FD_75107 | JGI IMG/M metagenome (GOLD analysis project Ga0098055, IMG submission 75107) | Marine viral communities from the Subarctic Pacific Ocean - 17_ETSP_OMZ_AT15314 metaG | ecosystem: Environmental > Aquatic > Marine > Oceanic | place: Pacific Ocean | collected 2015-01-18 | reverse complement strand
TCCCTCAACAACCTGTTTGTTTCCTTCGTTGCCTTCAGCTGTTTCTCCGCATCAGTTAGAGGCGGGGGTTCCCATCCCAACTCCTTCAATGACGCCTCCGCCTCCGCTTCTGCCGCCTTCAACTTCTCTAGTGCCTCGTTATGTTGCTTTGCTTGGTAATGACAGATTATAACAGTCACAATTAAAAGAGGCACCCAGAAGTAAAAAAAAAGTTTCATCGACGGGCTTAAAACATACGGCATTTTCGATGTAAAGTCGCAAGCGCCCGTGCTTGCGCTAATTTCAAGAAGGGAACCTAGAATAAAAGTCTCTGTGATTCTGTGGGGTTCCCCGTAGTTTAAGCGTTAGTCATTTGTGTCTGCCTGTTTTGAATGAACAAGTTGTGTTTGTGCGAAAAATGTGAATCTTTAAAGCGTCTTAAACGATGTGTAGAAGATCAGAAATAATGTTCATTCTTCCTTTCGCGCTCCTTTGTTTTCTCACAGCAATCGCGTCAGGCGGTTCTCTAAAAGATGCCCAGGGTGGGTTAGCTGGTGCGATTAAACAATACGAAGAGCGATGGAAGGACGCGCAAGAGAGGTTTAATGGTGATGGTGAGTTCCTTACATTTTTGAAAAGGGAAAAGAAAAAGTGGAAAGATTACCTCTCTTATTTTCCCATCGAGCCCTTGAGTATTAACGCTATTGATAAACGCGCAGCCCTGATTCGAGATCGGTCGAAATGGCTCAAGGGTATTTTAGAGAATCCTGCAACTCCAGCTGAACTAGAGGGGCTGTATTGGACGGCCAAAGGAAATTCTCTCAGAATCAAAAAAATCAGAGGGGAATTCTTTTTCAGTCTGAGAAAGTATGAGTCTATCAATGGACATCAAGGGATTGTCGCAGGAGCACTCACTGAGTGGGAAGATGGTTGTGCCTCTTTTACTGGAGACTTCTCGATTCTTTCTGATGATCCTAATGTTAAATACTTTCCGAGAAAGCCCCAAGCCGAAATAGGCCGTGTTAAATTTGAGCTGCGCCACGGATTGATCACTGTGACGGCAAGTGGCGCCGTAACCTCAATAGGTGGACCAAGGGCGCACTTTGATGGAATCTATTCACGGGTATCGAAGCTCAAGGGAAAGTCTCTCCACATCTTTAACTCGGACCTTAAGAATCATGGTCCTCCGAAATTCAAGTCACCTCTCGAATGAGAGCATAAGGCATAGATCTTTACGCGAATTTGCGCTCGCTTGTGGGGATCAAAATCCCTTGATCAATGATGAAGAGAAATGCAGGTTGGGTAGGTGGGCTATCGAGTATTTGTTTTAAAGGTTTCTGAATGTGAAGAGACCTTTTATTACGTTTGTAGCCGAGTGGGGAACGATCTCGGAGACGGTATCCCCAAAAACCTCCATCAAGAGGTCGAGGGGCGTGAGCTCACGCCGCAGCTCGACAGGTGTCCAGACCGGGTATTTCGTAGAAGAGGTTCTGCAAAAAAGGCCGTGAGGAAAATATGCAATAAGCTTCGGCATCAAGGATTTGTAGTGAATCCTTGGGAGCCAGTTTATTCCCTTTATGTCATTGAGTTGAAACGCAAAGAGGGAGATCGAAATGAGCAGCCTTTGGTTTATGTCGGCGAGACATCAATAGAGGTTGAGCAGCGTTACGCCCAGCACCTTGCGGGTGGGCGGTTGGCTTCATCAAAAGTAACCGGAAGGGCTGTAGGTTTGCGGCCTGATATTGTTCCTCCAGCTAGGCTCTATAATCGTAAGGCCTCTATTGCTGCAGAAACCCATTTGGGCAAAAAACTGATGGCAGAGGGGTATGAGGTCGTAGGCCCTCAAGGGTTGGGATAGTGGGTTGGGGTAGGTTTATCTCTATTCCCGAAGCTATGCTGTGGGCAGATACATAGGGCCACCTATGATTGTTTAAATTTCTTGGGTAAGCCTCAGCCACTTTTCGAGCTCTTCCAGTTCATTTTGTTCAACAGGCTCTCGTCGCAAGCGTATCGGGTGACTGATTCTGTTGCGGGTTTCATTCAAATGGTTGAATCTGCTTTCAAAAGCCCTTTTTCCAGCCGAGGTGGGGTCAAACTGTTCTTTGAATAATTCCCAATTACTGATGATGATTTTTGCAAAGCAAAGCAGCATTAAGCAGTCTTCTTTTTTTATTCTTCCTTCCCGCATTTCGTGCATTTCTGCTGCTTTAATGCGGGTTTTTTCAGGAACCCCCTCATACCACCAATTATCTCCGAATTTCTCTTCCAACGATTTTATTATCAATTCATGGAGGTTTGTTTCGATTTGATCAATTAGGTGCTTTGCCGTCATCGAAGTTGATGATCTGTCTTCTTCTGAATTACTTAAGAAGTGAATTAGTTCGAGGAATTTAGAGCCGTAGCAGTCAAACTGATCTGTGCCTTCTTGATCTGGGAAAAGAGCTAAGAATTCACTCTTCGTCAAAGGACGAGATTCAACCATCTCGTCAATTTGAGAGTTGGAGTAGTAGTGGTCATATGACTTAAAGAAGCCATTTCTGAACGCCTTTAAAATTTTGTTTAGTGCCTCGTCTTCAATCTTTAGTGTCTCGTCTTCAATCATTGTCTTTAGTTTTTTCCAAGTAGCCTACCTGAATTTTTTTAGGCCTTTTTCGGCTATTTTTGCTGACCAGGTCGCGTTCTTTTCTTTCACGAATTCGAAATAAGCTGAGACCGTTTCAATCTGATCTTCATGATTTTCGTCGAATGCATGTTCGTAGCGCTCAATAACGTCTGGGAAGTGCGCGAGAGCACCACAATAAGAATAGTCGAAGCAAAAAAGGAAATTCATGTGAGGGATGATAAGCTCGAAAGCAAGTTTATCAGGCTGCTCAAAGCCCTCTTCTTGAAGATTTCCAATCGTTTTCTGGATGATGGCATTAAGCTTTTGATTTAGCCCAAGTAAGGTTTCATCTTCAGTGGATTCTTCAGTTTCGGTCTCGTCAGTGTCCTGCTCGGCCATCAAAGCGCCTCGGACGTGAATGTGTGTTTTAACGATTACCAGTGTCTCTTTGAGAAGAGGGATAAGGTGGATTCCTGCTGAAATTGGATTTCCTTCAGAATCTACGTAGCCCATTTGGTTCAGCTCGGCTCGGCGTCCATCAATCGTGTTTTGGGCTATTTGGTAGGAGACAGAGTCTTTGGGCATAATCAAATTTTGTTAGATTTTGAATTTAGTGACTTTTTTGAAGATTGGAAGCAGATCGTTCTACTGCCGGAAGATTGGGAGACAATCCTTAAGGGTGAGACTTTTGCCGATTTTGGAAAGGGATACTCCTATGAAGGAGGGGAGTTTGAAGACTACTGGGCCTTCGCCGGCGGGATTGATAGAGAATTGCGTGTGACCTATGGCGATGGAGGCCAAGCCTTTATCGGCACCTTGAGGGAGGCGACGATCAAGAAGCCTGAGGAAGACGACCTCTCACAAACACCCCGACCAAGTCATGAGTTACTTGGGAGAAAGACGGTAATATCGCGAAGAACCTCCAAGTCCATTTTCTCTCCTCGAATGCTTGCCGCATCTAACTAACCTTCATAGGACTTGTGCGGATGCCTGACTTTTTCAAAAACCCAATTCTCAACTCTCCCTACACCTACCCCGGTCGGCATTGGGAGCTGGAAGGCGGGCAGCCCTCGGGAAACGTCATTGAGAAACGGAGGAGCTGCTCCTATTTGACACCGATTCCCAAGTCAAAAAATCGGAAGAAAGACGCTGAACAGGCAGACCTCTTCACCGACCAGCCTAAAGTCTCCGTCGAGGGAGTCGAATACGACCCTACCTCCATCGTCAATCAGGTTCGCGGGCAGGTAGACACCTGGCGAAATCTTCCCGAGAGCCAGTGGGGAGTCACCCCCACCACCGCCCGCCTCCTCCGCCACTGGCGCACCCACGACTTCGCCACCATCCGGCCCTTCTTCTGCCAGATCGAAGCCGTGGAGACCGCCATTTGGCTCGCCGAGGTCGCCCCCAAGCTCAAGGGGAAAAACGTCTTCAATTACAACAACTACCTAAAAGGCGTAAACGCTGATGCGAACCCGGACCTCTTCAGAATCGCCCTCAAGCTCGCTACGGGCGCTGGCAAGACGATGGTCATGTCCATGCTCATTGCGTGGCAAACGGCCAACGCCGTTCGCACCCCCGGCAGCAAAAAATACTCGAAGGCGTTCCTCATCATCGCACCCGGCATCACTATTCGCGACCGCCTTCGCGTCCTCCTCCCCAACGACACCGAGAGCTACTACAACGAGCGCGAGATCCTCCCTCGCGATATGATGGGCGACATCGAGAAGGCCAAGATCGTCATCACGAACTACCACGCCTTCCAGCGGCGGGAAAAGATGGACGTGTCCAAGGGAACCCGCCGCGTTCTTGAGGGCCGTGCTGGTGAGCCGATGGCGACCAAGGAGACCGAGGGCGAGATGGTCCGTCGGGTCATGGGCGAACTCATGGGCGAAAAGGTCATCGTCATCAACGACGAGGCCCACCATTGCTACCGCATGAAATCCGTGGGCGATTTCGTGGACACCGTGGACGGCCTTACCGGCGACGAGAAGACCGAGGCCAAAAAAGAGAACGAATTCGCCCGCATGTGGATCACGGGAATCGAAGCAGTGAAGCGCCAAATGGGCGTCGTCACCGTCTACGACCTCTCCGCTACCCCTTTTTTCTTGAGTGGTTCAGGATACCGCGAGGGAACCCTCTTCCCTTGGGTAATGTCCGACTTCTCCCTCATGGACGCCATCGAGTGCGGTATCGTCAAACTCCCGCGTGTCCCCGTCGCCGACAATGTCAGTGCCGACATGCCTAAGCTGCGCAACCTCTGGGAGCATATCGGAAAGAAGATGCCCAAGGGCAAGGGCGGCAAAGCCTTCGACCCCAAGCAGCTTCCTCCGCTCCTCCAGACCGGCCTCCACGCCCTTTATGGCCACTACGAGAAGACTGACGAGATGTGGAAAAAGGCAGGAGTCCAGGTTCCCCCCGTCTTCATCATCGTCTGCAGCAACGTCAAAGCCTCCAAGGCCGTCTACGACTGGGTCTCAGGCTGGGAGTGGGAGAACGCTGACGGTAATCTGGAGCCAAATGAAGGCCGCCTTCCCCTGTTCCGCAATTTCAATGAGCACGGCGACCGCGTTGAGAAACCCCGATCCCTCCTCATCGACTCCCAGCAGCTCGAATCCGGCGACGCCCTCGATGCCTCATTCCGCAAGGTCTACGCCACCGAAATCGAGCGATTCCGCCGAGAGAAGGTAGAGCGCACCAGCAACCCCGAAGCCGGCAAAAAGATCCCCGACAGTGAACTCCTCCGCGAGGTCATGAACACTGTCGGCCAGAAGGGAAAACTTGGTGAACACATCCGCTGCGTCGTTTCCGTCTCCATGCTCACCGAGGGCTGGGACGCCAACACCGTCACCCACATCCTCGGCATCCGCGCCTTCGGCACTCAGCTTCTCTGCGAGCAGGTCGTGGGCCGAGGCCTGCGTCGGCTCAACTACACCACCGACGACGAGGGCAAATTCGGCGTCGAGTATGCCGACATCCTCGGCATTCCCTTCGACTTCACTGCAAAGTCCGAGGGTGGTGAGATCGTTCCACCGCCCCCTTTCGAGCACATCCACGCCGTTCGCCCGGACCGCGATCACCTGGAGATTACCTTCCCCCACGTCGATGGCTACCGCATCGAACTCCCCAAGGAGACCATCCAGGCGAAGTTCACCGACAACTCCAAGATGCGCCTCTCCCCGGAAGAGGTCGGCCCGACCAAGAGCATCATCCAGGGTATCGTCGGCGAAGGGATCGAACTCACCGTCGATGTGCTCGCCAGCATCCGCCCCTCTGCCATCAGCTACGCCCTCGCCAAGGAACTCCTCTTCCGTAAATTCGCCGACGCCGATGGCTCGCCGAAGATGCACCTCTTCCTGCCGCTTCAGAAAGTCGCCCGTCAGTGGATCAACGAGTGCGTCGACACCGTGGGCGGTGCCCAGCTCGCCCAACTTCTCTACCCGTCCATCCTCGACGACGCCTGCGAGCGCATCCGGGCTGCCATCACCGAAGCTTACCTCGACGAACGCCCGGTCATGGCCATCATTGATCCCCACAACCCCATCGGATCGTCCTCCAAGGTCAACTTCCGCACCACCAAGCCTGACATCTGGGAGCCGGACTCGAGCAAATCCCACGTCAACAAGATTGTCTGTGACTCCGGCTGGGAAGCCCAGTTCTGCCGTGCCGTCGAGTCCCACCCCCGTGTCCTGCGCTACGTGAAGAACCAGGGACTGGGCCTAGAAGTGCCCTACCGCGACGGCGAGGACAACCGTCGCTACGTCCCCGACTTCATCGTCGTCATTAACCTCGGCGACGAGGAGAACCCGGAACTGCTCAACCTCATCGTCGAGGTGAAGGGCTACCGCCGAGAGAACGAGAAGGCCAAGCAAAACACCATGCGGACCTATTGGGTGCCCGGCGTCAACAACCTCAAGACCTATGGCCGCTGGGCCTTCGCCGAGTTCAGCGAGGTCTACGGCATGGACGAGGAACTGGAGGAACTCATCACCAAAGGCGTCAACGAAATGATCGAGAAAGCCGCCACCGCCGAAGACCCCGTCACCACCTAATCACTTTCCATATTTCCTGACCCCATGGCCAAAAAGAAATCCACCAAGCGCAAGAGCGTCGATCACCTGACCCACGAGGAAGCGACCCGCAAGAACATCCCGCCCGCCGAGATGCAGTCGGTCGCCCGTGACGAGGTCAAGACGCCGGTGCAGGTCGCCTACGAGCGCCGCAACCCGGACCTAGACCCGCAACTCGTCTGGCGCGGCAAAGACGACGGCCCGCTCGATGTCGCCGCCCCGCCGCTCTACATACAAGAAAAGGTCCACCCCAAGGCACTCATGGACGACCTCCTGCGCCAGAGCCGCTCCCGCGCCGGGATCGAGAACGAGGGCTACCTGGAGGCTGACCTCTTCTCTGACTTCAATGGCCTGCCCGAGGAAGCAAAGTCCACCGACTTCTACCGTCACGAAGGCCACTGGAGCAACCGCATGATCCTCGGCGACGGCCTACAAGTGATGGCGTCACTGGCCGAGCGCGAGGGGCTACGCGGCAAGGTGCAGTGCATCTACATCGACCCCCCCTACGGCATCAAGTTCAACTCGAACTTCCAGTGGTCAACGACTTCGCGAGATGTCAAAGATGGGGATTCTAGCCATCTGACGCGCGAACCGGAGCAGGTGAAGGCGTTTCGGGATACTTGGCGGGATGGCGTGCACTCTTATCTGACTTATCTGCGGGATCGAATGATCGCAGCTAGGGATCTGCTGAGCGAATCTGGCTCAATCTTCGTTCAAATTGGAGACGAAAATGTGCACCGCGTAAGAGCTGTTATGGACGAGGTGTTCGGGGAGAAAAATTTTGTAACCACAATTGCATTTCAAAAAACCAGCTATGCAACTGCGGACTATTTACCGACCCTTTTCGATACGATCCTCTTCTATGCAAAAGACATCTCGAACCTGAAATACAGAAAACTATTTTTTGACCGACTCTTTGACGACGAAGACGCATTTGCGTCACGTGATCTTGCATCTGCGGGCGCAGGTGCAAGCACGTTTGATTTTCAGTTTCAGGATCGAACATTCCATCCTGGTGCCACACGGCACTGGAAAACTCAGACTCTTGGCCTTGAAAGAGCAGTAAAGGCTGATCGACTCTTTGCGACCAAGAACAGCCTTCGCTATAAGCGATACAACAGAGACTTCAGCGTTACGGAGATCCATAACACGTGGACCGATACAATCGTTGGGAGCTTTCATGAACCTCGTCGTTACGTAGTCGAGACAAGTCCGAAGGTAATAATGCGGTGTCTTCTAATGACAACCGACCCAGGCGATCTTGTCCTCGACCCTACCTGTGGGTCCGGCACGACGGCCTACGTCGCCGAGCAATGGGGACGCCGTTGGATCACCATCGATACCTCCCGCGTCGCCCTCGCTCTCGCCCGCGCCCGAATCATGGGGGCAAAGTATCCCTACTACCTTCTCACTGACAGCCGCGAAGGACAGAAAAGGGAGGCCGCGATCACCCGCACCGCGCCCTCTGAGCAGCCTGTCCACAACAGCATCCGCCACGGCTTCGTTTACGAGCGGGTCCCGCATATTACCCTCAAGTCTGTCGCCAACAACGCCGAGATCGATGTCATCCACGACGAATTTCAGCAGAATCTCGAACCGCTCCGCGATTCCCTGAACGCCGCCCTTGGCGAATCATGGGAAGAGTGGGAGATCCCCCGCAAAGCCGACGACGATTGGCCGGACGACGCCAAGACCGCCCACGCCGATTGGTGGGAGCAGCGCATCGCCCGCCAGAAAGAGATCGACGCCTCCATCGCTGCCAAGGCCGATTCCGAATACCTCTACGACCGACCCTACGAGGACAAGGGCAAGGTGCGGGTCGCTGGCCCCTTCACCGTCGAATCCGTTTCGCCTCACCGCATCCTCAGCGTTGGCGAGAACGAGGACCTCATCGACACCTGGGACAAGGTCGCCGAGGAATCCAACGAAGCCTACGGCGGTCGCCAGCAGGACTTCGCCAGCGTCATCCTCGACAACCTCAAGACCGCCGGGGTGCAGCAGTCCCACAAGGAGGACCGCATCACCTTCTCCAGCCTTTCCCCCATCGCCGGGAACTATGTCTGCGCCGAGGGCACCTATACCGAGGGCGATTCCGAGGACGCCCCCCAGCGCCGCGCCGGGATCTTCCTCGGCCCCGAGTTCGGCACCGTCTCCCGGGCTGACCTCGTTGCCGCCGCAAAGGAAGCCGGGGACATGGGCTTCGATGTCCTCATCGCCTGTGCCTTCAACTACGATGCCCACAGTGCCGAGTTCGAGAAACTCGGAGGCCTGACCGTCCTCAAGGCCCGCATGAACGCCGACCTCCACATGGCTGAGGACCTCAAAAACACCGGCAAGGGCAACCTCTTCGTCATCTTCGGTGAACCCGACATCGACATCGAGGACGCCGGCGATGGCCAGATCACCGTCCGCATCAACGGCGTCGACATCTTCAAGCCCTCCTCCGGCGAAGTCGTCTCCAGCGACTCCAAGGACATCGCCTGCTGGTTCATCGACACCGACTACAACGAGGAATCCTTCTTCGTCCGCCACGCCTACTTCCTAGGCCAGAACGACCCCTACAAGTCCCTCAAGACCACCCTCAAGGCAGAGATCGATTCCGAAGCCTGGGACAGCCTGAACCGCGATGTCTCCCGCCCCTTCGCCAAACCATCAACAGGACGCATCGCCGTTAAAGTTATCAACCACCTTGGGGATGAGGTGATGAAGGTGTTTTCTGTCAGCTAGAGAAACCACTCCCGCAGCTACGACATGAACCATCTCGAATCCCTGATTTCAGAATACTACGATTGGAAAGGTTATCTCCTTAAGAGGAATATTAACGTCGGCAAGCGCCAGAGGGGCGGTTACGACATGGAACTTGATATTGTAGCCTACAACCCTAAAACGAAACACCTGGTCCACATTGAACCATCCCTCGACGCATACGGTTGGGAAAAGCGGATAGCAAGGTATCGGAAGAAGTTTGAAGCAGGAAAAGATTACATTTTTACCGAGGTGTTTCCCTGGCTGGATAAGACGACGCCGTTAGAACAAATTGCAGTGCCTACTAGACACCCAAAAGGAAGGCACGAGATAGGTGGCGGAAAAATCAAATCAGTTGATGAGTTCATCTGCCAAATTCGCAATGAGGTAATCACAATGGGGGAAGCATCAAAAAATGCCATACCCGAACGCTTGCCACTCTTACGAACTATTCAGCTTTGTTACAGCGGTTATTACAAGAACCTGACAACTAACCTTTGTCCGATTGAGAAATGAACTTCCGCATCGCAGACACCTTCCGATCCAGCCTCGCCAAGCTCACAGCCAACGAGCAGAAAGCGGCGAAGACAACCGTCTTCGACCTCCAGGTAGACCCGTCCCAGCCCAGCCTGAAGTTTCACCGACTCGACAAGGCCAAAGACCCGAACTTCTGGTCAATTAGGGTCAGTGGTGACATTCGCATCATCGTCCACAAGACCAAGGCAGATATTCTCGTCTGCTACGTCGACCACCACGACAAGGCGTATGCTTGGGGCGAAAAGCGGCGACTGGATAAGCACCCGAAAACTGGCGCGACCCAACTCGTTGAGATCCGGGAAAGGGTCGAGGAGATCCCTGTCTTTAAGCAGGTTGAAGTCGAAGCCCGGGAAGAAGAGCCAGTGCAGGCGCCGGTAGCTTCGCCGAAAGAGCCCATACTCAAAGGCTGGGATGCAGATGAACTCCTAGGATACGGAGTGCCAGAGGACTGGATCGAGTCCGTCCTTGCTGCCGACGAAGACGAGTTACTTGAGATCGCCCCGCATCTACCACAGGAGGCCGGAGAGGCCGTCCTCGATCTTGCTGTCGGCACGACTCCTCAGGTCACAGCCACTACAGCCGGCGGCGACGGCTTTGACCACCCGGACGCCCAGCGCCGCTTCCGCGTCTTCACCGACGAGGAGGAACTCGCTCTCGCTCTGGAATACCCATGGGAGCAGTGGACAATCTTCCTGCACCCCTCCCAGAAACGTTTCGTCGAGCAGGACTACAACGGGCCTGCTCGAGTCACAGGTTCCGCTGGCACCGGCAAAACCGTCGTCGCCCTCCACCGGGCGGTCCACGTGGCCAAGCAAAACCCCGAGGCCAAACTGCTCCTGACGACATTTTCTCCCGCCCTCAGCGATTTGCTCCAAATCAAACTCGACCGTCTCGCCGGCAAAGAAAGCAATGTCGCACAGAGAATCACCGTCCAGGCCCTCCCGGACCTCGCCGCCGACCTCTACACAAAAATTCACGAATGCTTCGTCATTGCAGAGGATGATCTCATCCGCTTGACCATCGATAAGGCGATCGACGACCTTGGCTCCGACCTCTCACCTACCTTTCTCTGGTCCGAGTGGCGCTTTGTCATCGACGCCTGGCAAGTTGACTCACTCGAAACCTACCAAAACATTCCCCGAATCGGCCGGAAGGCCCGCTTGGGAGTGAAACAAAGAGAAAAGGTATGGGAAGTCTGCCGGGAGGTGAGAGCTCGTCTCGACAAGGCTGACAAAGTCACTTGGGCCGCGGCATACAGCCGGGTTACCGACGCCTTGAGTTCGTCCGGGGATCGTCCCTTCGATTTTGTGATTGTTGATGAGGCCCAAGACCTTGGAGTGCCCGAACTTCGTTTCCTCGCCCTCCTAGGAGAAACCTCCCCGCAAGCCCTCTTCTTCGCCGGTGACGGAGGGCAGCGAATTTTCCAACAGCCTTTCTCATGGAAGGCCCTCGGTGTCGATATTCGTGGCCGGTCCAACCGCCTCCGCGTCAACTACCGCACATCCCACCAAATCCGCTCAAAGGCAGACATCCTGCTGCCCGATGAAGTCTCCGACGTCGATGGCAACATCGAGGACCGCACCGGCACCATCTCTGTCTTCAACGGCGAACCTCCCGAGATTTATTGCTACGACGATACCGACGCTGAAATCGACGGAGTTTCTGAGATCCTGCTCCGAGTCCTCTCGGAAGGAATCGTCCCGGACGAGGTCGCAATTTTCGTGCGTAGCGAAGCCCAGATGCCCCGCGCCCGGGCTGCCTTCAAGCAGGCCGGGGTCGAATGGACCGAATTGGAGCGCACCAGCCTGGCCCCACCAGGCAAAATCGCCCTTTCTACCATGCACCTCGCCAAGGGTCTGGAGTTCCGCGTTGTCGTCGTCATGGCCTGCGACCACGACATCGTTCCTCTCTCCAGCCGTGTTGAGACCGTCGCAGACGAATCAGAGCTCGAAGAGGTCTACAACACAGAGAGACATTTACTCTACGTCGCCTGCACCCGTGCCCGCGAGGCCCTTTTCATCACCGCCACCGAACCTGAGTCGGTCTTTTTGGAAGACCTCACAGACTCGTAGACATTACTGAATCCGCTCGACGTTAAATTTTCCCATGATCAAACCACAAACCTATCTGGACGACCATGCCGGGGTGGAATTGGAGCCAAAGGGCATGCCACAATTACTCTTTGACGCATGGCTCAATCATGGCCCAGGGCACGACGAGGACCTGTCCTTTCTTGTGGGACCCGATTCCGACGACACCAAAGATGTCTTGTGGCTATCATCTGACATGGCTGACCAATTGAGTCCCATCGCATGGCTACCGAAGGGAACTCAATCAGGCAAAAGCCTCTGCCAGATGCTCCTTTTGGCATACTGGCAGCGAGAGAAAGAGGAGAACGACATGGAGGAGCCAAACTTCACCGAAACGCTGGATAATCCCAACGCCATCTTCAACTCGAAAGAAATCCACGAACTGGGCGAAAAAATTTGGCCGCCTGTAAAGTAGACTGCTGAAGTAGCGGATAGCTCTAATCGGGTTTAGAAGCTCCTAATACGCTCGGAACAGAGAATTTCACGGGTGAGGATGTTGGGTTTCCTGATTGGGGGGATGATGAGTTTCTTCCGGGGTCTAGATGCAGGCTCTATAATGAAGAGGTGTCGAATTAAGTGAGGAAACCTGCAGGGGGTCTCCGTTTCCAAGATTGAGAGTGTGGGTTTTCGTGGTGGTTTCCTGGAAACCTTGAAAATGTAAGAGCTTTGGAGCGGCGGTTTCCATTCGTTTCGAATTGGGTTTCCACTCGTTTCCCGTTTCCCTCCATAAGGGGGAGAAACAGGAAACGGCTGGGTCAAACTGGACGGTAACAGCCATTGGTGTTTCTGATTTTCCCCCCGTCGGCGGCTTTCCTAGCCCATTTGGAAATTGTGCCTTTCGACTTTCCCAACTCTTCGGCGAGATCCTTTGCTGAAGACATCCCCCCGTTGATGAGGTCGATCATCTGGTTTTTAAGATCAATGGTAGTCGTAGTGATTTGCATCCCGTCTTTGCCCTCTTTCATCGTCCAAGCCAAAGCGGGGACCTCGGAGTCGGTGCAATTCCTTTGCTTTGTGAATCGCGTTTTGAATTCATGTCCTTCTTCCTGGCCGGTATCGGATTCTTCCAAGCTGAGAATCCAATGGGCCATGTCTTCGCGGCGGCTCGTTCCCCGGATGTTACCGTTTCTCCCGGCGTGGCAGACAAGGACGACCGCAATACCGTGACGACGGAGTTCGAGCAACCAGGGGGACACTTGTTCCCACGAATCACTTTCGTTTTCGTTGAGGCCATTAAAGGCGGTCGAGAGGTTATCGAGGATGAGGACGTCGATTTCCTCCTCCAAACAGTGCTCTTTGAGAGCGTCCTGTTGGATTGGGTCGGCAAGGTTGAGGGAGAGCTGATCGTTGGATTCGCTGAAGACCATTTCGTGACTGAGGAGCTGAAATTCGTCGTTTCTGATTGCGAGTTGTTGGCAGCGCTTTTGTAGGTCGTAGAGATTCATCTCTGCATCGAGGTAGAGAGTCTTCTTGATGACTGGTGCTTCCCAGTGGTTCCCTAATTTTCCTCCTTCGGAAAGCACCTTGGCAATCATGAGACTGAGCCAGCTTTTTCCAACGCCCCTGGGTGCGAAAATAATTCCGTAATCTCCCGCTCGGAAGAACGGGGTAAGCAAGGTTTCTCGCTCCGGGATCTCCATATCCTGCAAGGTGGAGCCGGTCACGGTGGAGGATTTGAAGAGGGTAGTGTGTGGGTTGGCTACCTTGGGGATGGCTTTGACCATTTCCGCGTTCAAGGTCTCCTCTGCCTTTGTTGGTTCTTCTGGAGAGTTCATGATGCGAGGTAGAGGAGGGATGCGGGGATATTGGTCTTCTCATGGATACAGCCGGGCATTCGTAGGGGGGAGGTGGCGCATGAGTCGAGGAGGCCGGTGTCGATGCGGAGGCCTGGGGCGAGGATTCTTATTGCGGCCAAGGCCCTCGGTGGGGGGCGATCAAACCATAAATGGAGACTCTTGTTCCCGGTGTCGATGACGGCGCGTAGATGGAGGCCTAGCTCGTGCTGGCAGTATCTCGCCAGAGCGTAGCTCAAAGCTTTGTTTTGCTCCCGTCCGCCGGCGTTGGTGGGCTTGTGACCAATGAGGTCGTCACTCTCAATGATTAGAAATGGTGAACTCTCCAAGTTGGCCCTTGAGCGACTATGTGAACTTACCTGGAATTGTCCGGCGGCAAGGCGTGGAGGTAAGGCCGCTTCTTTGAGCCAGTTGCGGGTGCGTTTGAAGTTTTCGCGGTGCCTTTCCAGTCCCGTGTCGTAGGGCTCTCCCATCCAGAGAGTCGCCTCGGGTGGGAAGAGAATATTAAGAAATGCTAAGGGCGATTCCTCGGGCGTATCTGTCCAAATCGGTGAACTGTGGTAGAGGTCGGCCCGCCAGTCCGTGGACAGATAGGGCTGTAATTTTTGGTTCAAGGTCTGTTCTTGATAGGCGGTAAGCTTCTCCAGCTCGTCTTTCTTCCGAGCACTGTCACGGGCCAGCTTCGCTGCTTCTTTCCTGCGTCTTGCCCACTCCCTGCGCTCGGTAGGCGTTGGAAGCGGTGATTGCTCAAGTTGAATGCCCACTGCTTGTGCTGTGGCTTGGATGGCTCTGTAGCTCCGAGGATTGAGGCCGGCGTCTTCAGCGAGAAGGTCGATGATGCTTCCGGCACGGCCACAAGAGAAACACTTGAAGAGCCATGTGCCTTTTTTGTTGTCTGCAGTGAAGGAAGGGGTCTTGTCTTCGTGGAAAGGGCAGTGGAGCAGGAAGCTTGAGTCTGTCTTTCGGTGGATTTTTTCCAGCCAGTATCGTTCAAGGTAGTGCGGAAGCATTTCCTTAATTTGATCGAGCTTGTGATTGTGGTCTTGGGTGGTAACCTTCAGGTGTCGCCCGCTAAAACGACTTTGAGAAGGAGTCACCGTGATCGGTGGCTTTTTCATTACTCGGCTTCTGTTTGGGTTTTCTGATTCTCCGGGAGGAAGCTCTCGATGTATGCCTCGATGGATTTGGCGTCAAAGAGCCGGGTGGCGCGGGTCATTCCCGGCTCGGTCAGTGAGACGCTGCGGATCTTACCTGCTTTCTGGAGCTGCCAAAGTTTGGTGCGGCTGATGTTGTAGATGGCAACGGCTTGCTTGTCGCGGAGCCAGAGGGCGTATGTCTGTGGTGGAGTATGGTGGTCTTTCATGACGATGGTTACCCTACTCCTAACCGTGCGCCCCGACTTCGCGCCGTGTTGCCCCGACTTCAGCGCCGTGACGGCCCGATTTGCTGGGGAATATTACCGTAAGGTGCTTTCAAATCGCCATTTTGCCCCGACTTCGCACCGTAAATCCCCGACTTGGCCTCTGAATGGGCGCAAAAGCCTTTTTGCACTTTTTTTTTACTTCGCAGTATCTAGCGGAAGCGGCCCGTCTCGGGATCGTTTTTCTGCACCTTCTTTCCTGGGCCAAACTTCTCTTCAATTCTCTCCTGGAGTTTGAGCCAATTCTCGAAACTAGTGAGGCACTTTTTTGCATGGTGTGCGGAGTGGAAGTTTCGGAAGTTATCGCAAAGATACTTTGCCTTGAAATCCTTTTGCTTTGTCGCAGTGGGATTTGGCCACCACGTCGTTTTTGTGGGCCACCATGGTCGAGTCTCGTGATCTCCTTCCTTTGGCTTTGTACGTGATCTGTGACTCGGTTTATCTGTCTTTTCAGGTGAAACGAGAAAGGTGCCGCCCTCAATACTTACCCACCTGATCCATCCATTCTGGTGAAGGGTCTCATATAGATTTTGTTCATAGTCTGCCCGAAAAGGATTCCAGGGGATGGTATCTGTAAAGTCTTTTTCCCGGAGTGTTTCTTTCACCCATCGATTGAAAATTTTTCCAGCGTCGGTCTTGTTGGACGGGAGTTTTCTCTCTTTTAAAAAGGCTTGAAGTAGAGGGATGCGCGGGACCTTTCCTTTGAATGCTCCCTCATCAAGGACGTGATCCTCGGTAAGATCATGGATCGATTGGGAAGCATGATCACGTTTCGATTTATCATTCCAGTGTTTCAAGTTTCTGGAGAAGACGTGAGCTTCGCAGATGAGTGAGTAGGCTCGTTCAATTGTTTTTCCGGGCTTGTCTCCAGGCCGGTCGAGACGCTTCGCTACATCAAGAAGCTCCGATGGAGTTACTTCAAAGAGGCGTCCTGTCATTCCTTTGTATGCCCTGGCGAGACTGCCGGGAACCGTTATCTCTTCGCCTGTGAAAATGAATTGCTCGCCGTCGCTGCATTTTTTGAAAAGTGCGCGTTGCTGCTCTTCGCTGAGGTGAGAATAGGGATTCTGTGACATGGTATTTGTAGGCTTTTAAAATTCAGAGCTCCAAATTAGGCTGTTTTTCGCCCTTGATGAGCGCTGCCAGGCGGAGGCGGGAAAGGAGAAATGTTGGATCTGTTAGAGTTGCCATAGGAGATCCCTTAATTTGAACATTTTGGGACAGTGTGGAAGTTTATTGTCTGAAATTTCATTCGGATCTGATTGATAGATTTGGTGAAACAGAACGCCATGGGGATGCGCTTGTGGTGGGTTAATATTGAGAGGGAACCGCGAGTGATTGCTCAGCTTTCCATTGGTGCCCTGTCTGCGCATACAAATGGTCAGTAGGATGCTTTGTAAGGCAATGAGTAGGAGTAGGATTCAGAAATAGGCGGCCCTGAGCGTAACAAAACGTAACAAGTTTTGTGGATCGTGGGATTGGAATCTTAGCCTGAGGCGCTGCCGCGCAGGCGCGAGGACCGAGATACGGCCATCGCCGAGGCGGATCCGAAAGGCGTCCTAGGCTTCGTCTGTGTTAAGCGCAGCCAAGAACGGTGAGAATTTAGGATCTTCTTTCGCCAGCTTTATCAACGATTCGCGCATTTCGTCCTCTTGATCCCATGGTGTATTCTCTGTGAGACACTCAAGAATGGATTTGGCCGTTCCTGTATCAATAGGAAGATTTGGATCAACATCAGGGTCTTGTTCTCCTCCTGAGGCTCTCCATCCGTATAAGCCGTCAGAGATGCAAGCGACATCAATATCCCAGACTGAGCTTGATCCCGGTCCGCCACCTTCGGCAGTTATGAGGTATTTCCATTTTGTCTTCATAAATTCTGTAATGAAATCAATGTTCATCTGTGGGAAGAAGCCGGTTTGACCAAAGATCTATAAAGTCATCCACGGAGCGGTCTCTTTTGACGATGTTTAGTCTGTTTTCTTTTATCCAAAAAATAGCATCCTGTTCGTATTTGTTGCATAGATCGAGCCCTGTATTCTTATCAGAGGCCACGGCATAACTGGTCTCTACGTGACAACGATCCTTGGAGCCAGCAGCCACCTCAATATAATTTAATCCAAGGATATCTAGATGCTTTGTGAGCTCATTATTGAGCTCTTTGTTTTTCGAATGACTTACTGTTTGGCCATTAGGATTGTGTGCAGTAATGATGAAGAAATCACTTGGCAAGCTCTTGAAAGCGCAGGCAAACCATGTTTCGTAGTAGAGTGGATTAAGATCTGGATACATGGCTTTTATCTTTGGGGGGAATTAAACAACTTTGTTTTTCTCTTTCTCTTCATGGTGCTGTGTTAGTTTTGTCGCTGAGAATTTGACCAAGCCATAATAATGCCGCTTCCCCCTCTTTAACAGTTATCTCACTGAGTGCACGGCTGTGTCGGATGTCATTGCGCATCTCGGCTAGTTGGCCAAAGGACTTTGTTGGCGACTGTGTCTTGGATCTCGCGTCTTGGAGGGTGTATTTCTGGTGCGTTTGGGTCTCGGTGTGTCCGGTGATTTTCATACGAATTAGTTTTGAGACGCCGGCTTTAGCGAGCCATTTGGTGAGGGTGTGTCGGAGGCTATGTCGTCAGAATTAGCCGAGTAATTCTGGGAGCTTGGCAACGGCTGCGTTTAAGGTGCCGAATTCGAGGGATGTGTAGGCTGCGTGGGCGGCGTCTGTGCTATGTCCGCTCATCTTTTTGCGAATTTCGGCGGGAACCTCGGCGTTGCTCATCCAAGTGACAAAGGAATGACGAAGGGAGTGGAAGGAGAGGGTGCCATGTTCACCATTCACGGTTCGAGTCTTGGGAACCTTGGCGGCTTTCTGAATGGCGGCAAACTGGCGAGACAATCCACTGCGCCCGGCGGCGCCTTTGCCATGGAGCCTAGGAAAGAGAGGCGTTCCAGGAAAAGGAGAAGGGGGATTCTTGGCAAAGTAGGCCACGAGAACTGGATGAAGAGGGATCTCTACAGTCTTGCCCTTGGCTTTGGTCTTTTCTGGAGTGAGGATGATGCGTTCGCTGTTCAAGTTGTCCGCGGTGAGATCTGCGGCGTCTCCGAGACGTAAGCCTGCGTAAGCTCCCAAGAGAATCATTCCTTTCCATTCGGAAGAGGATGCAGCGTGGGTGAGCTTCGAAACATCTTCAATTGTGAATGGGTGACGTTTCATGCTGTCGGTCTCGGCGAGCGCTTTTCCTTTTAGGGCTGAGGTCGGGTTGTGGAGGGTGGCATGTTCGTTGATGGCATCAGAGAAGAGGGCCTTCAGACCGACGATGTAGTGGTTGGCTGTCTTGGCGGTATTCTTCTTGTTGATTAAGGTGCGAAAGTTCCTAATATCTGCGGTGGTTACTGATTCGAGGGGAGCGTCTGCCCGGTCGTTAAGGAAGGTGATAAACTTTTTTGTGACCGTGCGATAGAAGGAGAGAGTGGCTTTGGTGACGGTGGTCTCTTTGGCTGCTATCCATTCCGTGACCCACTGGCGTAAGGTGTAGGATTTAAATTCTCCCATGCCGCCAGCTTTCATAATGTCGGAGAGGATCTCGCGGGCCTTGGCGGGGTTGAGGCGCCTCTTCATCGCCAGCTCGCCCGCCTTGGAGACGAGAGAGAGGATTTCCTTATTAGTGCCGTCGTCGGCATTGGCCAATGCGCGTTCCTTGTCCTCGAAGTTTCTGGCGGCATTGAGAGCTTCTCTTTTGGTTGTGTGATCGGTGGCTCGATGCAGCTGCTTGGTTGCGCCATCAGGGTAGGTAACACGAAAGGTGCAATACCATTTTGGAAGAGGTTTTCCGGTGGGGGATTTTTTGCGATAGAGGGATGGCATGACTGGATTTGTGCTAGCACAATGCTAGCATTCAGTGTCGTCCTGTAAAGTTAGCTATGGTTTTTTTGTTGTTAAATAAGGGTTTGTGGACGATGTGGGACTTTGTGGGATAGCTGGGATCGAAGTATGGGTTCGATTCCCATCGCCGGTATTTCTCATAGCTACAAGGGTTTTAAGGGGTGATTGAGGGCGTGCTAACATTGTGCTAGCTTTTAGTGGGGGGTGATAACGTGCAGTATCGTTTCTCGAATGTGGCGGGTTAGGAAGTGGTCAGCCTTCAACAGTTGGGTGCTCAGACAGCTATGATCCCGTGCGTAATGTGGGGACTGGGGGGCCTATTTGCTTATCGTGAAAATCAACTGAATGGCAACGACTGGAACCTTCGCTGTTTACCTTTAGCCACTGACCGAGGAAGCTGGGGCGATCGGAAAACCAAGTTTGGAGAAATACATCGGGGAGAGAGGGGTTGCGGGGGAGAGAAGGGCCAAACAGTCCTGTTCTAATTAACTGAGAAATGCAGATTGATTAGGTGACCTGTCGAATATTTCTCCTTAAAGTCTCTGGACGGGGAGATCCGTTTTATTATTTTTACGCCTGAACCGACAGGTAGGAGTCTTCACTAAACTTAAAATCTCTCTGCCCTCACTGCGCAAAAACAAAAATGATCCGCGAACTTTATTTAGACCAATTTAAGGCTTTTGGGCAGCCAACAAAGGTGCCGATGGCTCCCTTAACATTTATCTACGGACAAAATAGTTCAGGTAAAAGTTCCATTCTCCATTCAATAGCTCTTTTGATGCAGTCATTTCGATCGTCATCGAAAGTCATCTCTCCAAGGTTAGAAGATGGAATTGTTGATTTAGGGCATTTTAGGGAAATGACCTTTGATCACAAAGCATTAGAGCGTAAAAGTTCTATTACCATAGGCTTAAGCTTAGATTTCTTAGATTTTCTTTCCGATGGAATAATAGCTGAGAGGTATCCTAGGATGTTCCATGCAGACCAATCAAATCCGGTTGTTTTTGATTTGGAATATAGTTCATGGGAAATAGATGCTTTGATGAGGTTTTATCTGGGTGGCCGTAGTAACCCATTAGTAGAGTTTGACGGGCATCATAGAGAGAACCATTTCCAAAGTGAAATCGAATATGAAATACTTCTTTTCAGTCGAGAAGATTATAAATCAAAAAATGGAAACCCTTTTAAGTATCTTCAAGAGTGGTTTACCACGAATAAGGATTTTGTTTTATCCGATCTGAGAGAAAAGGTGGAGTCACAAAAAAAGATTTTAAGCACGTTCAACAAGGAAGGAGATTGTGGTTATGATGAGAGAGAAAAGAGGAGGGTGGAACATCGTATTTCGGAAGTTGAACATAATATCAAGGACATAGAAGACTCAGGTTTTGATTTCGTTAATTTGGATTTTTCAAAATGGTCTTACGAATTTGAGAATAATCTTCGATCTAATTACGAAATTCACGGAGATGCTCTAGTTCCAGAGAGAGTCTTTGAACAGAGTCGTAGTCACTATCATCCCTTTAAATATCCGTGGATACTTAATTTTCCACTACTAAAAGATGACTCGGGTTATAGGAAAAATGAAAAATTAGAGGAATTTCTCACCGAATATGTTGGTGAATTTATCACCACCTTAAGAAACCTTGGTGATTATTTGAATCCGAAAATCCCGGAAATAAAAAAATTTCTAGTCAGCGGAGCAAGTTATATTGGACCTTTTCGTCATCCTCCCGAGCGGCTTTATAATTTATCGAACTCGGGCAGGGGAAACGTGGTTGGAGCGAAGGGGCAAGAAATGGTGAGTATACTTCATCATGACAAAGATCTCCTAAAAAATGTCAATAAATGGTTACGTAAACTTGGGGTTCCTTATCAGGTCAAACTCCGTATTCTTGGCAAAAAACACACGGCGGCATACGCAGAGCTGCGCCTTAAAGATGTCCGACGTTCGAGAGGCAAAGGAAATCGGACCGTAGAGGTTACACTTAATGACGTTGGGTTTGGCATCAGTCAGATTCTCCCAATCGTGTGTGAATGTGTGGCCCTGAACAACAAGACGATCATAATAGAACAGCCAGAGCTTCACATCCATCCAAAGTTACAGTCTAATCTTGCAGATTTGTTTGCGTGGTCGATGAAACAGCGTGGCAATCAAATCATTGTGGAAACCCATAGCGAGCATATTATTTTGCGTTTGCTTCGCCGGATTCGGGAAACTACGAGAAGTGACTTTGCATCTTGGCCTAAAGAGTTAACGGCCGCAGCATGTAATCGATCTAATAAGGATTTGAATGGTCTTAAGACGGAAGAAGTGTCTGTTGTTTATGTTGAAGGAGGTGAACAGGGGGCTTCTGTTACTCAGCTTCCGATAAACGAAGAAGGAGATTTCACGCGTCCTTGGCCTGGTGGATTTTTCACTGAGAGAGACGAAGATCTTTTCTAGGAGCAAATGGATACATCAAACCATGCAGGCTGGAAAGAAGTCGCTGTAGATCCAGAGGCAATGGCTCACTGGGAGTGTTTCATGTTTTTTTACCAAAATTGTGGGTTTGATAAGGGAATGCTTCTTTCCAACTTTCCGAGGTCTTCATGGCAAAAGCAGGTTATGCAGGCTGCTAATGAGCTTGCGCGAAAAGGAGTAAATGGAGAAATCCAAACAGCTTCAATTCGACAGCGCTTAAGAAAAATGCGTTCGGATCATCAGCTTTTTTCTTCTGGGAGAGCTGCTGGTGATTTTAGTTCTTGGGTCGATGCTGCTGCCGCACAAGAAACTCCTCCCTTTCACGCAGTTGTTACGACTGACCCAAAAATCAAAAAGAGTAATTTTGTATCTCTGGAGGACGTCAATGCGACCCTCCAACTTCAACTAGCCGAAAACAGTCTGTTACAAGTTGAATTAACAGGAGATTGTCCTCGGATAGGGGGAGACCTGATCAATAATGTTGCTGGACCTATGCTTCGGGTTGCAAATCAAATTAAGGTTGTCGATAAATATTGGGATCCAACCAGGTCGAATAAACTAAAAGTGATTGAGTGCTTAATTGATTTCCTCCATCAACATAAGTGTCGATCAAACAAGGTGGAAATATACACTGAGTTGAATCCATCTCATGAGCTACCGCCTAAGGTCCAACCGCAGGATTATCTAGAAAAAATTAATAGTATCTTACCGAGTGGTTACGAGGTTGAAGTCTTCTTTATCAAGCAAATGGAGGATGGTCTTAAAAACCACCCAAGATTTCTTCTGACCGATATTGGTGGCCTGAGCTACGATCATGGCTTTGAAGAGGGGAGCCGTAATGAGGCCGACAAGACAATGATAGGGATTCTTGGGGGGGATTATCGGTCTAGATTATGGAATCGATATAAGGCTGATTCAGATGTCTTC
>Ga0098055_1000529_pt1 | contig 22543 bp, 26 predicted proteins | sample 17_taG_FD_75107 | JGI IMG/M metagenome (GOLD analysis project Ga0098055, IMG submission 75107) | Marine viral communities from the Subarctic Pacific Ocean - 17_ETSP_OMZ_AT15314 metaG | ecosystem: Environmental > Aquatic > Marine > Oceanic | place: Pacific Ocean | collected 2015-01-18 | reverse complement strand
ATGCAGGTATTACTATTGAGCGAGGTACATCTGCTAACAAATCTCTAGTCTGGACAGAATCAACAGACAAGTGGAGCGTAGGAAGTGAAACATTTGTAGCAGGTACATTTGAGGGTAACTTAACTGGTAACATAACAGCTACTTCAGGTACAAATAGTTTAAATGCTATAACCGTCTCAGGTACTTCTTCATTGGCTGCAGTTACAGTTAGTGGAAACCTAACAGATAAAGATGGTGTTACTGGAGGTGTCATACCTTCTGGTGGTATTATCATGTGGTCAGGGCAAACATCGGCTATCCCTACAGGGTGGTATTTGTGCGATGGTAACAATGGTACACCTAACCTTACAAATAGGTTTGTTATGGGTGCAGGTACTTCTAACGAGACTACAACAGGTGGTACAAATAGTTTAGCTCTTGCAGAAACAAATATACCGTCTCACACGCATTCATTCTCTACTACAACAGGTTCTAATGGAAGCCACACACATACAGGTACTACTAACACTACAGGCGCACATACTCACACATTAAATGCAGGTGGTACAGCATATCCTCAGAGTAGTCCTAATCAAGGAAATCAATTAGGTGTAGCAAACGCATCAGCAACTACAAGTTCAGCAGGGGCGCACAGCCATACGCTTAACGTAGATAGTGCAGGATCGCATACACACTCTGTATCTGGTACAACAGGAAGCACAGGGTCAACTACAGCTTTTGATAATCGTCCTGCTTATATGGCCTTAGCATATATTATGAAAGCTTAATAGTTATGTCCAATATAATATTGACCTCAGAAGAGCTAGAGCTTATACTAGACAGATCAGCTAAACGTGGAGCTAAGTTAGTTCTACGTGAGTTAGGCTTACATGATGAGTCAGCCGCAGAAGATATACGTGAGGTACGCAACCTATTAACAACGTGGAGACAAACACGTTTAAGTATATGGAACACATTCGTTAAAATAACAACCATTGCTATATTCAGCTTTGTTGCTGCTGCAGTTTGGATGAAGTTGGGTAATTAATAAGGACTATTAAAATGGCTATGAAATTTGGTGGATTTACACCTGAACAAATGGGTAAGATAATACCAGAGATGCAGGGTATGCAAGCAGATGAGCAAGCGGCATTCTTAGCGGCTTCACCTAAAGCGGCATCTACGCTAGGCAAGATGGCAGAAGTAGCTCAGAAAAAGATTAGCATGGCTCAGGGTGGTTATGTTCAGGGTTATCAAGAGGGAGGTTTAACAGACATAGATCCTTTTAATGATAAAACACAAAAAGATCCTGCAGTTGAGAATGGTACAGCTCCAGATTTAACTAGACCTAGTTTATATCAGAAAACCCCTATGCAGTTTGACTCAAGTGATCCTAGTATGCAATTACCTGTTGACCCTAGAGGTCCTATAGGTATGCCAAGCATACCAAGATTACCTGACGATCCATCATCTAAAAAGTTACAAGAGGCTCGTTTTACACCTCCTTCTCAAGCAAGTACTTTTAAAAAAGAGTTAGATTCAGCACAGCTTGCATACGCCAATGCAGAGAAAGAAGCCGCTAAAGCTATGGCTAAATCTCAAGCAGATCCAGAAAATGAAGAATTAGCTAAAAAGGCTGAAGATGCTCAGAACTTAGTTAATGCAGCTCAAACAAAAATGACTGCAGCAGATAAAGCATTTAAAACTATAGCTTCGCCAAGTATATCTGAATATACATCTCAAGTAGCAAATGATCCTGGCTCTATGATAGAAAAAGCAGATATAGAGAAGATATCAGAAGAAGATAAACAAGCAGGTATGATTGACCCAACTACAGGTCAACTTGATGAAGCAAGTACAGCTAAAGTTACAACTGCTACACCTACATCAGATGTAACCTCTCCTGAAGTACAACCTGCGGCATCATATGAACCGCTAGAGGCTTCTGCATCTATAGAAGCTGTTATGTCTAGACTAGAAGCGGCTACAGGTAAGCCTAGTGCTGAAGCACTTGTAGATGCACAGAGTATGAATCCAGAAGACTTAGCACAGTTAGGTTTATCTGTAGAACAAATAGCTGAAGCACAAAAAGTTGTAGCTCCTGACGCACGTAAAGTAGAAGAGGGTGAACTTATATCAGGCTCTACGGTTGACATGGATCGTGTTAAAGCTGAAACAAACTTTGAAGCGGCTACAGGCGCACCATCAACAGATGCTACAGTGCAAGGCCAGCTTACAGGCTTAATGGCAGACTTTGAGGGTAAAACACCTCCATCTTGGGCGGCAGGAGCTTTACGTAATGCAGCTGCTTCTATGGCATCTAGAGGTTTAGGTGCTTCATCAATGGCTGGTCAGGCTATGATACAAGCGGCTATGGAAAGTGCTATGCCCATCGCTGTACAGGACGCTAAGACTTCTGCTACCTTTGAGATGCAGAACCTGAGTAACAGACAACAGACTGCTATGTTTGCTGCTGAACAACGTGCTTCATTCTTGGGCTTAGAGTTTACACAAGAGTTCCAGACTCGTGTTGCTAATTCAGCTAAGATATCTGAGATAGCTAACATAAACTTTAATGCTGAACAACAGATAGCGTTAGAGAATGCTCGTATGGCACAGACTGTTGACCTTACTAATCTAAGTGCTAAGAATGCTAAGATCATGGCAGATGTAGCGGCTATGTCTCAGCTAGATTTAACTAATCTAAATAATCGTCAACAGGCTCAAGTACAAAATGCTAAAGCTTTCCTAGAAATGGATATGGCTAGTTTAGATAATGAACAACAGGTTAGTATGTTTAAGTCTCAACAGAATGCTAATGCTATACTATCAGATCAAGCAGCTGTAAATGCTTCTAAACAGTTCAATGCTACATCAGAGAACCAAACAAATCAATTCTTTTCATCTCTGCAAGCACAAGTAGAACAGTTTAATGTAGCACAAAAGAATGCTATGGCACAGTTTAATGCAGGTGAAACTAATGCTATGGAACAATTCAACACACTGCAACAGAACCAGAGAGAACAATTTAATGCTCAAAACCATTTAGTTATAGCCCAAGCTAATGCTCAGTGGTCACAGAATATTACTACTGCAGAGAATGCAGCGGCTAACCAAGCTAACAGAGATGCGACTTTAGCTACGAATAACATGACAATGACTACATATAATAACATGTTACAAAAAGAGCGAGATTTAATGACATGGGCTTGGACTAGTGCAGAATCAGCTATGGATCGGGAAGCAAGTATTATGGTTGCTAAGATTGATGCTGAAGGCAAAGCTGCAGCTAGTGGTAATTCTACATCTAGTTTATTAGGTAAAGTAGGTTTTAAAATAATAGGTAATTTAATTGATAACTGGATTTAAACAATGAGTAACTATAAAATACCAACATCAGATTCGTTCAACTCCCCTATGCCTAGGCTAAGGCCATCTGGCTTAGCTTCTCGTAACAATACGAAACCAGAAGAACCAGAGCAAGGCCCTTTGGAGAGGTTCTTTAGTTTGTTTAGATCTTCTGGTGGCGAAACTAAACAGCCTAGTAACAAAAGTTCCTCTAATAAAGCTATGAAGTTTTATGATGCTTCAAATAATAAACCGACTATGCCTAGTGAAAAAACTATTTCATCTAGTCCTATGCGTATTGGTAAGGCTAGAGAAGAGTTAGACTTGTTTGAAGAACTAGATGTAGTTGCGCCTGGCGTTATAACAGTAGCATCAGGAGATACATTATCTGCTATAGCTAGAGATAATAACACTACAGTAGCTGAAATACAAAAGGCTAACCCTACTATAACAAACCCTGATCGTATAAATGTAGGGCAGGATATAAATATACCTAGTGTAGCAAAACCAAAAGCTAAAGCAGTAGGAATTATGACTAAACCTAATTCGAATTTACTTGCAAACGTATCTAAAGGTTATAAATCTTCTAATATTAAATCTTATTCCTATTATAATAAACCTATTGTATTTAAAGAAGGTGGGCTTAGAGGTAACTCTAGAATAGCAGGTGATGCAAGTGAAGAAATTCAAATCAGATCTATGGAGGCTATAGTAGAACAGGGTATAGCATCGGGTATGACAGACAGAGAAATAGGTTTAACTTTAGCTATAGCAAGGCATGAATCTGGATTTAATCCTGACGCTGCAGCAGGTACATCATCCGCTTCGGGGTTAGGACAGTTTATTAATAGTACGGGTAAGGCTTATGGAATAAACGATGAAACACGTTGGGACATAGGTACACAGGCAAAAGCTTTAGTAGAGCATACTTTAGATAATATTAAATTAGCTAACAAGCGCAAAAAAGGCGAAGAATACGTGTATAAGTATCATCACGATGGTCCTACTAAAAATTATGGAGGGCTAAAGACAAGTAGAATGAGTGTGTCTCCTTTCATAAATAGATACGAAAAGTTTGCTAAGAACTTTAGAAAGAAACCCTAATGTTTGGACTTCCCTTAGAATTAATCACAATGCTTTTCTCTACTGTCTTAGGTGGAGTTATGTCCATCTGGGGTCAAAGCAATAAAGCTAAAGCAGAACAACAGAAAGCCCTTGTAGGTGCAGTCAGTGATGCAAGAGAGCATGGCAGTAAAGATAAACACTTTGCTTGGACACGCAGGATCATAGCTTTATCTGCAGTAGGATCTATTATTGTATTGCCAAAGTTAGTAGCAGTATGGTATCCTGACGTAAGCGTAATAGTTGGTTACACAGAAGTACAGGGTGGCTTTATTAACTGGCTCTTAGGCGCACCAGATGCAATACATTGGAAAGCAGCTCGTGGCTTTGTTATAACCCCACTAGACACACACATAGTTTCAGCAATAGTCGGCCTCTACTTTGGCGCTGGCTTCACTAAATAGGATAATAAAATGTTTGAAGCCCCTATACCAGGACAATCTCTAACTACAGAACCAAAGAATAATCCGTGGGAAAACCCTTCTGAGTTATCAGATGTAGGTGATGTTATAAACTACTACATTGAAAAGCTTATGAAAGAAGACATTATGGATGACATAGTAGCTCTACTAGACTTAGACGTTCCTGTAGTGTCGTTAGTAGAAGGCTTGTACATGAAGAGTGCTATGAATGGTATACATACTATAGATGCTGGTGTACTAGCCGCACCTGCTATTCATGCTTTTATTGTTGCAGCAGCAGAACAACAAGGTGTTGATGTTAAAGAAGAAGGTGGTAATGCTGAGAGAAGAGCAACTGATAGAGAAAAAGAACGCTTTATAGCTCTTACACTGAAGTATATGGAAGAAGAAGGTGTTGATCAGGATGCAGGTACAGAGTTGCTATCTGATATAACTGAAGGTCTTAGTGATGATATGCCTGATGATGAAGAAGAAGTAATGCCTATAGAAGCTGTTACAGAAACAGAAGAACCTATGAGTGAAGAAGAAGCTAACATGCCTACGGGTCTGATGTCAAAAGGAATATAATTATGGGTTTTAATTTTGATTTAGAAGAGTTTGGGATTGGCTTTTTAGAAGGTGCTTCTGATTATTTAGACACAAAAAGTGCCGAAAGAGCTGCCGCTAGGAAACAAGAGAAAGCTCAAGCAAGACAGAATTTACCCTTAATAGGTAAGCGTAGGGCTTTAGCTAGACAGGCAGCAGAGTATGGCAATCAAGCTAAAGCGCTGGGCGCATCTGAAAAGCAAGTTGCTATTGCTTTAAACTCTGGGTTTGACGGTATACAAAAGTTTGTAACTAACCTACAGAAAGCAGCTGACCAAAGAGGAATGACTTCTTTAAGTCCTGATGATATTGACGCTATTACAGATATGCCTGATTTGCCAGATGTAAACTTTAACTATGATGATATGTATAGAACTGTGTATGGTACAGTACCTACAGAAGCTAAGTCACCTGATAGAAGCTTCTTAGCTAAGATGATAGGTGCTGGTAACAATGATGATTTAGCTAGAGATACATTTGCACAAGGCTTAACTGTACAACAAATAAATGATATGGCGGCATCAGACGATTATACTAAGTTGGCTGGCTTTGATAATGCGTACATTAATTATACACAAAAGCCCTTTATGGATGATGTAGAAGGTATAAACTTTGTTGAGAAATACAACAAGATGAAGGCCGATTATCTTAAGTCAGAGGCAGTGGTAAATAAAGCAACCGAAATAGATCTTGATATAAGAATAGCAGTAGAAGATAAAAGAAAAGAACTAGGTGATGATCCTGAAGCAGAAACTAAACTAGCACAATATGAGCTGTCACTTAAACGGCAGGCTTCAAAAAAACTATTACAAGGTTTTACAAGTACCCTTGACCCTGTAGTGGCAGGTTATAGTAATAAATATGGTAATAGTTTCTACACTAACCCTGCTGTTAAAGGCTTTTTGACAACAGTATATGGATCAGATTGGTTAAGCACTCAAACAAAACCTAAGAAAGTTATAGACCCTGAGTCAGGTGAAGTAATTACTGTTGATAAGGAAACAGGTCAAGAAGTAGTAGGTACTAAAGAGAGAGCTACAGATCTTACTATAGATTCAGACTATAATGAAGTTATTGGTGAGGGTACTGAATTAGATGCTCCTATATCAGAACAAACAATAACTGTAGGTGGAGAAGAAAAAGTCATAATACCTTTTACTGAAGATCAAAAAGAAAGAGTAAAGAACTATATGGATACATATACATTACCTTTCAGGGAAGACAGATATTCTATGGAATACACTCGTGATGATTGGAACAATATGACTTGTAAAGAAAGAGATAAAGCAGGTTTACCTACCAGTGCTTTAGGATCATGGAACTTCGAGTTTAGAGATGATCTAGAAGAAGCTATAGAACCGACTAAACAAGAAATGAATATTAATGGTGCGTTAGGTTTATATGCTAATCCTCAAGAGGGTGCTTTTTACAAGATAAAAATAAAAGGTAGGTTAGGTGCATTTAAGGTTAGTGCTGAAGACTTAAGAGAAATACCTATAGAGAGAATCAAAAACGGATCTGTTATGATAGATAAGATTGAGGGTGAAGCAGCAGGCCTACAGTCTAAAGACTCTGATGAGATTAATAGAACATTTGGGGTAAAATAATGGGTATACTAGATGATATGAAATCAGTCAACTTTGGAGAAGATTTATACTCAACCTCTTCATCTGACTTATTTAAACAAGAACCTACAATATCTGAGTACGTAGCATCAGGTGATACACTTAGTAAAGATGATCTTTTAAACTACAAAAACTTACAACCTATTAAACAGTATATGATAGAACGTAAGGGTGTGCAGTACAAAGATAAAGATGATCAAGAGATTGTTGACGACTTTGTAGAACACATGAGATTCTTTAATGCTAATACTGTATCTACCGCAGGTGAGTTACGCTTTGTACAGAAGGGTGATGAAAGTACAAAAGCTGTAGCTAGAAATGCTTATAAAGTATATGACCAATTAGGTAATGTCTTTCAAAATGATGGCTTCTTTGGAGCAGTCAAAGGTGTAGGTCAATATATGGAAGCTATGCTTAAAGATCCTACAAACTATTTAGGTCTTGTAACAGGTGGTACAGCCCGATTAGGTGCAGCAGGTGTATCTATAACAGGTAAAAAAGCTGTAAAAGCAGCAGTAAGAAAAGCAGGTAAGGAGGCACTTAAGAGTACAGCAACTAAGGAGTCAGCTAAAAAGTTTGCTAATGATGTGGCTATAACTGCTGCACAAAGGTTCACACAAGCAGGTGCTTCAAGTAAGGCCACAGCTAAAGTGTTTGAAAAAGTAGCTCAGGATGCTTTTACTGAAGGGCGTAGATCTTTTGCTAGAACAGCGATGAAAGAGACACAACAAGATCTATTTAAGAAAGCTTCTCTCTCTGCAGTAAAGAAAACAGTAGCATTAGATTCTGCATTTGCTGTACTACAGGACGTACAAGCACAAAATGTTATGATAGAAGTTGGTATACAAGATAAGATATCTAAGATGCAAACAAGTTTTAGTGCTTTATTAGGTGGTGTTGGTGGTGCTGCACAAATAGCAGCAGGTAAGCTAAAAGGTATATCAGGCTTAGACCAAGCAATATCACCCTTAGATAGAACTAAGCAGGAAGTACTGCGTAAAAACACACCAAGTATATCTAAAGGAGAAACTAAGAAGTTAGTATCTACTATTGAGAAAAGTATAGACTCTTGGGAAGCTAAAGTTAATCGTGGTTCTGGCATGACTAAAACTGCTATGCCTTCTGAGTTATTTAAAGACTTACTATTTGGTGGAGATAGAAAAAGTGGCATCATACAGATGCTTAAAGACTCTTCTATAGACATGAGAGGTAGGACAGTATCAGATGCTATTACTAATGCTATAGTTATGATACCAGAAGATGATCTAATGAGGTTAAATAAAAGAATTGAAGCTGATGCAGGGTTTCATTTAGGTGATCTTGCTATGGATTCTACAGCACTGTCTGATATATTTGCTAAGTCTATTAGTGAAGCAGGTACTATTTTGGGTGTTGTGAGTGGTTTAGGTCAGTTTGGTAAACTAAAAAGTGCTGCTCTTCTATCTGTTAATGATACTATGATCAATAGGTTAACAACTCCTGCATCTAAAGAAGCTATTGAAGCAGAACAAAAAGCTATGCGTACAGATAAACTAGGCTACGCACAGTCTATATGGAAACGTTTATTGGTATCCTCTCCTGCTACAACAGCTCTAAACGTTGCAGGGTTTACTCAGTTTTACGTAGGCCAATCTCTTGCTGATGTTTTAAATGCAGGTGCGCTAAGTCTTAAGGGTTTAGGTCAAATGACGAGGGGTAATAGTTTAGGTGGTAAAGAAACGTTTAAGCAAGCAGGAATGCTAGTAGATCTTCAAGCCCAAAAGATACGAAACCTATTAGATCCTTTTACTACACACGATACATACATGAAGTTTCTTGACTCTAACGTAGAAGTAAAACAAACTCTTTTTGAAACTCTGACAGGGGGTATCGATGTTAATGCTGAAAGATTTAATATAAACCCAGACTCAAAGATTTTTAAAGGGTTAGAAGCCGTAACTAAAGGATCAAACGCTGTTACAGGTGTTCGTATACAAGATAGTTTTACGAAGTCTCAGATGTTTATGGCTGAGATGGATAAAGCAGTACGTATGAAGTATGGTGTTACTCTCAAAGAAGTTCTACAAGAAGGTGATGATGCCTTACTGGACGAAGCAATATTAGGTAAAGCTATGGGTAATACTATGGAATCTGTATTTTCTGCAGACTATACCACTGAAGCTACACCTAAACTACTACGCCAATCAGCTAAGATTGTAGAGATGGTTTCAAGAACACCAGGTCTAGGTACTATACTGCCCTTTGGTAGATTCTTTAATAACGTATTAGCATACTCTTATAAGTGGTCACCTGCAGGTTATATATCTGCTGCAGGACCTACTAGAAGAGCAGTAGTTAATATGTTTAAGAAAGATAAAGAGTTAGGCATAGACTCAGATGTTGGTGAAGTAGTAGCTAGAGCTACAGTAGGCACAGCTTTCTTATATCAAATGGCTAAGTTTGATGATGATAGACGTGAAAAAGGTCTAGCTTACTATGAGCTTGAAGGTGATGGTGGGACGATTATAGATGCTAAAAACACCTTTCCTCTATCTGCATATCTTGCATTTGGACGTATGTGGAATATGAAAATGAATGGTGAAACTATACCAAGAGAACTGTTGCAAGAGGCCAGCGCTCAATTAGCTGTTGGTCAACTTGCTAAAGATGCACAGTTTAGTAATGATCTTTTAAATATCATGGACGCATTTAGTAACTCAGGTGGTGAGCGTGGTGTTGATATGAAAGCTTTTGGTAAAGTTACAGGCAATATATTAGCAGGTTTTGCTAGACCTCTTGATGCAGTAAATAGGGTTGCTGGTTATATAAACGATGATGATACTGCTAAAGATATACGTCAAGCTGATACTGGTATGGATACTTTTACACAAGCCTCAACTAAATACTTTGATAATATAATAGAAGTATTTATTGATAAGACAGATTCTATAACAGGTGAAACTCTTAAAGTGGCTACAAGAGAGGGTGATGTATATGACCCTAACCCATTTGCTCGTGTATTTGGTATTAACGTAAAGCAGGGACGTACAGCTACAGAGCAGGTATATTCTATGGCTGAAATGCATCCGTGGCAAGCATCTGAAAGAACCAAGATGCCTGAGTATGACCGTATGTTAAATAATCTAATTGCACATATGCTAGAGAGACGTACTCAAACACTACTAGACTCTCCTAAGTTTAGGAAAGCTAATCTAGATAAGAAACGTATTATGCTTAGAGAAATGGTTTCAACTGTGAAGACAGGCATACGTAAGAAAGTAAGAACAGGCGGCGCTGGTGCAGAGAATAAACGTATAGCATTAGCCAAGAAAGCAGCATCTATGGGTTCAAAAGAATTACGTAGAGAAGCTAAACGTTTCTTTGAAGCTAAATATAATATAGAAGTAGACGTAGAAGATATGTCTTTTACTGAGCTTAGAGTATATATTAACTATATCAAAGCATTAGAGAATAACTACAAAGTATAACTACTTTATACCGTGCTTCTTAGCGCATTCCTTAGCCCACAGTGAAGCCTCTGTGAGACAATCTTTAGCTTTAACTAGCTCAGGACTGTCCCAGAGGCTTTTGCTTATGTGGACTTTTAACTTATGTATCTCGTAAAGTAATATCTCTTCAAAGTGTTCCTGCTTAGAGTTAACATATTCTTTAGCTTCTTTTTCTAACTTCATAAGCCTTCTTTCATAAACACTTTAACCCACTCTGCACAGATACCGCTACGCACAATGTCTTCAATACCAAACTCAACAACAGGAACATTCAACATATGTTTCTTAGAGAGATGTATAATCTTAGATAGACCAGACATTCTTGTTAGATCTGATTGTTGGATATCGCCGTTAAGCACAATAGTACTACCTTCACCTACCCTAGTCAACAACATCTTAATCTCTGGTATCTCAATATTCTGTGCTTCATCTACAATGATAAACGCATTGTCAAAGCTACGTCCACGCATCAACGCTAGTGTAGCAACCTCAATATTACCACTCTTTAGAGCAGTGTCTACAGCACCCTTACCTAAATGCTTTATAAGCACGTCTAAGACGGGCAACGCCCACGGCTGAGCCTTCTCTTCGAGTGTTCCTGGAAGAAACCCTATATCTTTACCTACAGCTACGTGAGGGCGTGTTATAACGATCTTATCTATATCTTTGGTGATGTACAAATCTGCAGCACAAGTAGCTGTTACATAAGTTTTACCAGTACCAGCAGGACCTAGTATCAGGACTTGTTGGTTTCTTTTTATAGCGTCTATTAAGTCTTTCTGCTTTTCTGTTCTTGGAAGTATACCTGATGTAGTCTTTACTGCTGCACCCTTATATGTTGTCTTTCGTCTAGAGCGTGTGGGCTTCTGTAGTGGCTCAAGATTGTTATTCATAGTAGCTCCATTTGCTGTGGTGGGTAATTTAAGTATTCATCCCAACCCCATTGACTCTTTAAATATTTAACGGATTTTTTAAAAGCCTTCTCTGGAAAATCTCGTCTTCCTAAATTAGCTAGTCTGCTACAAATAACAATACTACCTTTTAAATAATCTGACTTTAATCTATCTACACTAATAGATAAAGGATGTCCTGCAGTAAAAATCCATTCAGGGTTAAGCTCTACTTCCAACCAATAACATTTACTTTGTTGTACTTCATAAAACAAATGCATTAAATATTCAGCATCTAAATCTACTTCTTTTGTATTTATTCGTTCATATTCACCTGTATTGTTTTTAGTAGGTGGGGGTCTGCTTGCATTTAATTTAACATTAGATAATAACTTTTTAAAAGGGTCTATTTTATAAGTCAAAACTATAAAACACCCTCAGCAAAAGTACCAAGAAATTTCTTTAGCTCTGCATAACCGCCAATGTAGCTACCATCAGAAGCAAAAATCTGTGGTACTGTTGTGTGATTTGCCTGTCTTATGAGTGTTAATACCCACTGAGAGCTACCTGATTCTACGTTATACTCTGTGTAGGCTATGTTAGATTCTCTTAGCATCATCTTAGCCATGTCACAGAAGCTACAGTTATCTCTAGTTATGATAGTATACATGTTTATTTCCTTAATACATTAACTCTAATCCAATTACAGTGCCTGTCTTTATCTCACCGTACTTGTGGTTTTTATACATTGAAGGCGCAAAGAATATAGAGTTTGTTTCAGTTATGTTAAAGCCTATTCTATAGAAAGGTATTACATTCTCATTTATCTTATAACCTGATACAAGGCCATACTCAAAGTAAGCTTTTTGATTAGAAAATCTATTACCTACATATGGACTTATAGTTCCTTCATTATTTAAATATGCTCCAGCAATGATAATCCCTTCCTGTAATCTTATATGAGGGTGAATGTTATTATAATCACTTTCAGAATAATTGCTAAAAGGTACTACTTCACAAAAAACACATGGGTCTGGATCTCTGTTTTCTAAGTGCATTGTAAGTGCAATTCCTAATAATACATCCATTGCTGAAGCCTTTCTTTATGTTAAGTCTACAATTTCACATGCGTCTCCAGAGCAAGCTAGTGTCTGACTACCTGATGTATTGTCTTCGCTCTCGTACTCAGAGAGTAATGACCAATCAATATTAGTTGGCATAGTTCCTACCATCTTATGATATGTTGATTCATCACACTCTTGGTATGGTGCTTGTTGATACGTATGCTCATTAAACGGTAGGAATGATACACCAGACATTTCATCAAAGTGTTTGTACACAAATGCTCCTACTTCAAACCATTCATCATTCTTTACGTTGATTGTAACGCTGGGCTTATGCTCACACCAGTGACGCTGATAAGCTAACCACATCTCTAGTTGTTCTATGGCAGTCATGTCAGCAGTAACTGTTGCACCCTCTGGGGCTTTCATAGGAAAGCTAAACACTGTAGTAGCATCTGGCTTCATTACGTCTGGCTCATTGGGTATACCCTGATCAATCATGAACTTTGTCAACGGGTCTTTGTTGTCTCCACGAACAGTCCTAATATAATAGGCTGAGTGACGAGCATGAATCCCACTGCTAGAGTCAACCAGTTGGCTGACAGTACCGCTTGGTTTAACACAGCAGATAGCAGCACTGACAGGGATATCAAGGCGTTCAGCCCAAGTAGCGTTAGTAGTAACGGCGATTTGTTTAAGGTGGTCAAGAGTCTTCTCCAATCCTTTGTTTTTGAGGGTCATTAAGGGGTTGTCCATAATGCCTGTTAACGACACACCAAGTAGTCTTTCTTCTTCGGTATTCTTAGTCCAGATCTTACGTAAGTACGGAAACTTAGTGAAACTAGACTGAATAGTACCAAGTATAGTTGCAAGCCTTACCTTCTCAGATAGGGTGTCCAGTGTGTCTGTTGCACGTACAACTACCTCTGTTAAATTACAAAACTGTGACGGCCTCAAAATTATTTCGCTGCATGGGTTAGTTCCGAACTCATAGTCAGAAACACGTCTTCCATTCTTTGCTGCTTGTACCTTAGATGCTTGTCTGTTGAAGATACCACGCTCTCCTGAGCCAGACTCAACTAACGCCATCCACTCACGCATAAAAGATAAACTGTCAGGCTTCTCAGTGTATGACACAGAGTTGTTAGCTAATGCTCTTTGTGGATCATTCTCCCACCATGAGCCAGACTTAGCGTGACGCATTCTGTCGTCTGATAGATTTGACAATGAGATCATCGCTGAGCGTCTCACGCCGCCTACCACAACTACTTCTCCTATCTTACACATGATGTCATGGCATTCTAGTGAGGATAGCTTACGGTTTTGTGCATCCTTGAATGTCTTAATTACAAAGTTAAATAGATCTACAAGCGGAGCAGGTCCTGACGCTCTACCACCAAACGTTTTAAGTGGCGCACCTGCAGGTCTAACCTTAGAAACGTCCCACGTAGGGATCTCACCACTGTATAGTAATGCAATCATTTGACGTAACGCTTTAGCCCAACCTTCTTTGCTATCCTTTACAACAATGTTTGTCTCACTGTTCCAGAGAAATGGCACTTCAGGTAGCTTAGATATAGATTGACGCTCTACAGAGAAACCTACACCAGTACCACACAGTAGAATAAACATAGCTTCATCAAATGCTTTAACATCATCAACAGCTAAGTAACTACAATTATACATACAGGTATTGTCTCTGTCTGCTGCCTTACCTGCAGTCATGAGTGATCTCATACTAGGCATAACTTCTAAGCCTAAGATAGCTTGCTCCAGTTTAAACTTAGTTTCAGGATCAGCCAAGTTTCTTATTACATTAGCAGAGTATCTCACAATAGTATCTTCCCACGATTCACGTCCATCACCCTCGTAGTACTTAGCATAACGTGATTTGTGTATGAATGATTGATAGTCTGTTGGTAAGTGGTTGTTCATCTGTTGTCTCCTGATCCCTGTATCTTGTTTCTCTCCTTACGTGATGTAAGCTTCTCAATGTTTATGTTAGCTATCTCGTCTAGATTATAGCCAATATCGTTAGACAGATTTGCCAGATACCAGAGTACATCTCCTAGTTCTTTGGCTACTTCATGCCTGTTAAAATTATTATCTCGTACCTGCTTCTTAACCTTCTCAGCTATCTCTCCTGCTTCGCCACACAAGCCCAACGTTGGGTATAGAACCTTATGTGTTGCAGGATATATAGCGAATCCCACCGCCTTAATTTGATACTCTCTTAAACTATTCATTTAACTCTCTCTCTTTTACTATTACATTGCTTACTTCAACATCATCTACGTCATAGAACGTATCTGACACTAAATCTTTTACATCATCCGAATGCGACTCTTCATGCGATGATAGGATGTTGTTATCTTTACTGACTGTAACCTGCATTGTTACGTCAAAATTCTTGTCACTCATTTGTGCTTCTCCGCAAGAGCCTTGTTCATTCTAGATAAGTACCATGCTGCTTTCTTCATATCCTCTACACCATTACCTTTGTAGCGATATCTGTGTTGATACTTAATCATGTTACCATGACAATATGCGATGAAACCATCCAGGCCTACTACCTGTTGAATATAGTCTATGCACTCAATACCTTCTTGATTGTAGTGCGCTGGTTTATTAACAGGATCAAACCCTTGGTTTTCTCTCTGTTTTTCTAGATTCCATTTAGCCATTATGCGTTACCTTTTGTCTTAGTAAACTTAGTCAATGTTATTACGTTACTGTTTTCATCTGTTTCGTAATCTGCGAAGGGTGATTCATCTAATTCAGCAAATAGTTTCTCACGCCACTTAATTACTTCGTCTACGAGTTCTTCTTTATCATCTGAATACGAAAGAAAAGATGTCATTAGAGTGATGATATTAACCATACCTCGTTGTATGTTTAAGTCTAGAGAGATTGAGTCATTCATAGCCACACCAGTAGCTACATCACCTTCCCACTCACCATTATCTTCATACAAAGGCTTGATAACCAGAGCCATTTCATCGTCGTCTAACTGAAACACCATTAATCTTTCCTTTTTGTTTTTAATACTATCTTATCTTTTTTAGATCTTGTACCCTTTTCTGTCAACCATTCTTGCGGTATTATTCGATGTGACCAGAGAAAATTATTCTTATCACACCAATCACAGTATCTACTCTTAGCACCCTTGTATAACTTGGCGTTAGCGTTACTAAATACAAACCTAATATCCAACTCTGGATGCTGTTTCTGTATGGCTAAATGCTTACGTTTATCATCATTATCGAGTATTCCTTTTGTCTCAATTATGATGCCGTTGTCTAACTCAAAGTCTGGTGTATAAGTTCTGTAGCGTAGGTCTTCCCACTCTATCTTTAATAGCTCATACTTAACTTCTTTTTGGTGTTTGCTTAAGAATGCAGCGGCCTGTTTCTCCAGACCACTGCGGTAACGTCGAGAGTTGTGATATCTCGCTGTTGTTCTTTTAGCCATCAGTAGCTTCTTCTGGCTGAGCCTCAATCATACCTGCTAACTGATTACATCGTGCTTCAAGTACTTTGAATACATATTCACATCTTTGCATCTCACCTTTAGCAAGCATAATTTCATTGTACATAGCTATCTGATCTTCGTTGAAGTCTTCAGTATCATATTCTTTATCGTTTATAGTAAGTTTAGGCATCGTTATATTCCTTTTCTTCAATGTGTATATAGTCTATTATTGGTGGGTTTTGTGCTTTAGATACAACTGAGGGTATAGTTTGTACCATAGGCCAACACTTATGCTTAAATGCACAGAAGCCACACGTAACTCCTAGCTTAGTGTTGCCTGTCTTCTTGCGGTAAAACGTTTCTTCGATAGGCTCAAATTCACGCTCAAAAGGTTCATCATTGTTGATGTAATCTGTCAGGTCTTCGATATCATCAAGTACTGCCTGTTTGTCTACACCATCTGCAGAGACATACTTAAATTCTCCGTTAGCCTTGTTGACTACCCACCAACCACCAACCTCTTTACCTGCGCCCTCTGCATAGCCTACAAGCTGTGGGATGTAGCCGAAACTATCTCCTGTAGCTAAGGCATCAAAGGATGCAAACTTGTTCTGATATGACCAAGGTGAGGCTGACTTTACATCGTCAATCTTACCTTCTAATTCCATATCGTATTCACCTTTAATCTCTACACCATTAGGTAACTTAAGAGTAACATAATCATTATCTTTAAAGTCAATATTTGCTGCTCTCATAATACCCTTGAATACAGCTTCAACTATATCCCCTAATATCATGTTCATCAGAAAGTTTGGTGGAAAGGGTGTCTTGTCTTCAGGGTCATTCTTCTCAAACCATAGCTGACATCTTGGCTTACCTATGTTAGACATACGCAAACGAAAATCATCACGAGGACCACTGTCGAACTGCTTAAACAAAGCATTCTTAACATCAGAGGCGACTTTATCAGCCACCTCTTCAGTCATAGTGGACTCACCTGCCATAGCCTTTTGTAGGAATGATAACATAGCTAATTCTGCAGGATGATTCATTAGTCAGCATCCACATCTACAATAGAACCTACAAGCTCAGCGTCTGCTGCACTCATACCCTTGTCAGAGCGTTCATTGTATAAGTCTAGGATCTTACCATTGCCATACTCAATGAAGCTTAAGAAGTCCTTGAGTGTTTGGTTATCAGCTTCAGTAAGTTCTACCTTATCCCCTGCCTTAGCAGTGATGTAGCCAAACGTAGCACCTGTAGGGATTGAACCCTCTTGTCCTGCTAATTCTAGCGTAGACATGATAGGTAAGAGATTAGCTCTCTGTACTGTCTTTAAAGCACCATCTAAGTTCTTTAGACTGTCACGGTTCTTTACATCCATTACAAACGGTAGGTCTGCATACTCTTTAGAGATAGGCTCACCATGTTCATCTATAGGAGATTTGACAGTGAGTAGACCCATAAAGATCTTAACACGCTTAACAGTACGCATTAGATCCTTAGTAGCTTCAGGTAAGGCATTCCAATCCTCTACATAACCTGATGGTCTACCTAAGTTAAAGCCACCAATGCTATCCTGTAGATCACCATTGAGTGATGTAGTCATAACAGACTTCTCCATCTCATTAGTTGATGCATTCCAACGTTGCCATTGTTGGCGCTGGGCGAATACACGAATGCTTATCTGTTCTGCGTAGAACACATCGTCACCCTGAGTAATCTTGTATGCACCAACAGGTACTACATCTGTTTTGATCTTCTTACCACCAAGTTCCATTTCACCCTTCAGGGCTGTACTTACAACGTTAATACGTGCAAGAGAAGATGCTGATTGTTTATTTTCTGCGGATACACCCATCAGTGCAGCCATAGACGCATTATCCATGCTAGTTATTGATACTTCTGTACTCATTATTTACCTCATGAGATTTGTGTTAAAGAGACTCAGTTATACCGTCAAACGTCCTGTACGTCAAGCCAATTCGGACCTATTTTAGATTCTAATAGCAGTGGTACATTCATTTTAACGCCATAAGATTTCTCTATCAGGTTGGTTAAATCATCGTTCATGTCTTCAATTATCTGTAATACCTCATCTTTCTCTTCTGGATGCACATCTGCCACACTTGAATCATGTACAGTATTAACTAAACAAGATTTTAGATGCTTCATCCTCTCTTCCATTTCAATCAACACAACAGGTACAACATCACCAGTAGCAAAGCCTTGTACTGGATAGTTCTTAATCATGGTAAAGTGTGATACCCCACCCCTTGCATTGCGCTTAACATCAGGGAAAGCATACTGTCGCCCTGACTTATTAGTTATCTTATTAAATCGTATAGCTTCATCACCTAACTTTTTGTGCCATGCAGCTACACCCTCATACTTCTCATTAAAATGTACGTAGTATGCCTCTTCAGCCTTAGATCTTCCATAGCCTGTAGCTCCGAAGAGGGGGGCAAATGTATGAGCCTTGGCATCCTGGCGAGACGTTGGTTGCCCTGCATCTGTAATAACTTTTGCTGTGTAGCTGTGTACATCAAACCCTGTAGCTATTTCTTCTATGGCAACAGGATCTTGTGCTAGGAACGCAGCAACTCTAAACTCAAGCTGAGCAAAGTCAGCCTCTAGAATGTGACCACCCTTCCATCGAGATACAAACACTTTCTTAACAGGGAATGTACCGCCTCTTGGCATGTTCTGCATGTTAGGGTTACGCCCACTGAAACGTCCAGTAGCTGTAATGTGTTGAGTTAAACCTACATGTAGGAAGCCATCAGGCTTAGTGAATGTGTCGATACCCTCAACAAAGGCACTCAGGTAGCTACTAACGGCAGACAAACGCTTCAGGTCTGTCAGGAATGATACAGCTTCGTCCATCTTCTTAGTCTTTGCAGTACCAATCAATACATCTAAGTTATCCTTACCAGTGCTAAACCCATTGGCGCTAACCCACTTCTTACTGGGTGCAGCAAAACCTAGACCTGCTAAATGATTTAGTGGTTTAAGCTGATAGCCTCTAGCATCACAGTCTTTACACTTGTTAGGTCTAGCAAACTTTGTACCATCCTTTTTGATACGATACACCTTGCCTTCACCCTGACAGGTTGGACATGTAAATGCCTTAGTCCTACGTATGATAGTACTGTTTGCTTCTACTGCTGCCCTAAACTCTTTCTTGTTATACGTGTGTTCGAATAGCTCTACCCATTCCTTCTTGTCTTTAGGTTTACAAGAGAATACAACTTGAGACATTTGCTCTGGAGAGTTGAGATTGATAGGCGTATCACCCATAATTCTGCGTACCTGTTGTTGTAGCCTGTCTTCTATACCTGCTTTCTCTTGCTCAAACTCTAGTCTCACTTGGTCAAGGGCAGATCTATCCACCCTGATTCCTGACATGTACATTCGGGTGAGGGTTTGACAGGTTCTAAAGGTAACGTCTCTGATTGTATGCAAGGACTTGGACTCAGGTTCGGCGTAGTCTGCTTCGATTGCATGGAACAACTCACGAGTGGTGTCGAGATCACCCCTAAGATAAAAGCTAAGTTCATCCAACGGTATTTCATTTGTATTGTACCCTTCTTTAAAGTAATTCTTGAGTGTGTCTTGCTTCTGCATCTCTAGCTTTCTGCGTTGGGCGCAACCGTCAAGACTGAGTGGTAGCTTCTGACCTCTCAACAGTATATACTCAGCTAACATCGTGTCATAGATAGCTCCATCATATTTAAATCCACACTCCCACAGCCACATCATATCGTGTTGTGCATTGTGCATGATTAAAAGCTTTGTAAGGTCCAGTATATCCTGGATAAGCTTACGCCCAGCGCCACTGGTATCCTTCTTTTCTTGATGGTCTATGTTAACAATGTGTGTCTCGTCAGGTGCATCTGCATTTTGCATACCAACCTGTACAAGAAAGTTTCCCTGCTCGTAGGGATCTAGATGCCACTTATTGTTTCGTCTTTGTGTTGTGTTCTCTACATCTAATACTAATCTCATTATCTCTCCTATGCGGTGTATAGCGATCTACCACCATCTAATTCACAGTGGACAACCCCATGCCATCCACCCTTAAGTTTATTCTTTGCTATGTTTAAGTGTCGCTGAGTATCCTCTTCATCAGCACCTTCAACTATAGGGTTCTTACTTATCAACAGCATCAAATCTGCTTCTGCTGCCTTGCCTGTCTTACTGCCTTCCATCATAGATTGATCTACATATACCTTACCTTCAGCTACAGCACTCAACTGTGACATCCATACAACACAGCAGTTGTACTGCTTGGCTATGTTACGTGCATAGATAGCGGCATCTTTTAGGTACACATCGGACTTATCACTGTTCTTTGTAGCAAACTTATCTCCCATGTCTAGTATGAGAATGTCAGGCTTCTCTTGTTTGACTAAGGACTCAACCCACTGTAGATCTTTGTTAGTGCTATCCTTGATACGAATGTTCTGGCGTACTGGCTCATAACGTTTACGTGCTAGTGCTACATTACCCTTAACCTCTTCCATTGTCATATTGGTTGCAGCACTAAGGTATCTTGCACCCACACGCTCGTATGCTTCTTCATTACATAGGACTACACACTTAGCGCCCTGATGCGCCCAACCATCTGCACCTGCTATCAGTGAAGCATGAAAGGATGTTTTACCAGTGTTAGGTCTAGCGCCTACAAGAAGCAAGTGACCACCTGATACACCCTCAACCTTACGTCTCAAACTTGGTATGTTAAACTTCCATTGTGTAGCTAAGTCATTAGCTTCAAGTAGCGTGTCAATAGTTATGTCTTCCCAATCTATTCTGATGTTAGGTGTAAAGTCGTCCTTGAAGTCCTCAAGTAATCTGCGTAATGGCTCAAGGCTTTCCTCACTACCATTAACAAAGTCAAACCCTAAGTTAGCAACCTTCTCTCCTACATATTGTTGAAAGAGTTTACCTAAAACATTGTCAGCTATGTCTTCCTTAATTGTATCTTCATTGTTTAGTTTCCTGAACAAATCAGCGTATGCAGTCTTGGTAGCTGTAGTCATTGTTTGGTTTTGTGCGTAGAACAAAGCTTCCAGGTCTGATGTGTTTAGATCCCCATCATAATCCTTCATTGCTGCATCAAGTGTTTGTTTGATCTTGCGTATATCTTTAGTGAATATCTTATCAGGACATCTTATACCCTTGTGCTGATCATAAAATTCTCTGTTTAGTAGCGTCTTTATAAGTGCTAATTCAATCATAGTGTAACCTTCTCTATTACGTAGTAACATCCCTCTGGCGAATGTATTGCATTCAATATGTCCTTAAGTTGATTGTAAGACATATAGATCATATCCTCTCTCGATATACCTTCATTAAACTGCTGCATATAAACTGTACCATCATTCGCTATGGTAACTTTCACATCTTCATATGCATCATCTTCATCAAGTGTAGTAATTATAGAACAGTTCTCTTCCATCTCTACACTATACATTAAAACATTACCTCGCCATCAACTATGAGTGTATCATGCCAAGCTTTAACTTCTGCTCGACTTTCTTTAAAGCCCATCGCCTTTGGTTTCTCTTGTATGGCTATGACACCTAAGCTCATTAGTTCTCGTTCCATCTGCGTTGGTATGTAATCCTTCATTGTGCTATCTCCTTAAGTCTCTCAATGTCATTATCTACTTTATACTTGATGTCGTCGTCAAGGTTAAAAGCAATCGTCTTAGCTCCTGTCCATAGGTGTATCTCCCTGCTAAACTGCAAGGTCTTGTGTGCCGCATCTGGATCTAGTGCTACAATAATGTTGTCATACTCTGCAATTCTCTCCATATGCTTGTCTGTTAGAGACGTTCCAAGGATAGCCATAGCATTTACATGTGGTAACTCCTGGCATACCACCAGTGCTGACACACAATCCTCAACTATAATTAGTGTAGAGCTATCTCCATTCTTAAAGAAGTAATCACCCTTGCCAGTATATCTGTACCACTTAGGCTGTTTGTTGCCTACTGAACGTCCATTAGCATCAATGATACGCCCTGAGTGATAGATAGGAAAGACAACACGTTCATCCTTAACATCATAGAGTAGCCTAGAGTCTTTAAGACCCCACTGTGCTACAAACTTATGAAACTTATCATGCTCAACGCTGGGCTGTACTACATATTCGGGTATCTCCATTGTCTCTTTCTCCATTTCCCTTGGTGTTTCTCTTGTTGAAAGCAGCTGCTTTATCTCCGCAGCAGTCAGGTCTACATTGTGGTAGCCACCTATGTTACAGTCTAACTTGTAACAGTTATACTTTATCTGACCCATCTCTTTCGTAGCAGTAAAAGTATTCTTGCCACTACAAGATGGACAGTCTCTGCGGATAAACTCTTCATCTCTTAGGTTGAGACTATCTAAGTAACCTCTAATGTTCATCTGCTACGTTCTCCTTCTATATACACCCATGCAACTCTAGTTCACTTGTTATATCCTTATCTCTTTCCCAAGCCTCTTTTTGCTCAGAAAAAATTTCATTACAAAGATGCATTAATCTATGGGGTATATTTAT
>Ga0098055_1000523_pt1 | contig 22737 bp, 36 predicted proteins | sample 17_taG_FD_75107 | JGI IMG/M metagenome (GOLD analysis project Ga0098055, IMG submission 75107) | Marine viral communities from the Subarctic Pacific Ocean - 17_ETSP_OMZ_AT15314 metaG | ecosystem: Environmental > Aquatic > Marine > Oceanic | place: Pacific Ocean | collected 2015-01-18 | reverse complement strand
CTTCCTCGTCTAGCTCTAAAGTATTTTGTGATAAATCATCGTAAGTTGTTATCTCCCTACCTAGCTTCTCGCTTAGGTTCTTAAATAACTGCTCATCGGTGAACTCAATAGCATTAGGTTGCTCAGGCTCGTTATTAGTATTCAAAGAACTTTCAGAAGGCTCTCCACCCTCTGATATATTACTGGGTTCTGAGTTGTTAGACCCTTCCCCTGTATTAATGTTTTCTGTAGGCTTTATAGCCTCTGTATTTTCTCCCTCAGCAGGTGGCTGTCCATCCTCTGAAGTGGTTGCGTTAAATTTAGAATTTGTCTCTAAAGAACTTAAATCTAAACTTTGTGCTGACTCTTCCTCGCTAGAAGAAAAGTTTTTCATACTTAGTCCCATTATAATAGATTTTATTTATTAATACTGCAAATATATATAAAAATTACTTATATCTGTTTTTTAACTAGGCTCTAGCTCGGATAAATCCACTGAACCAGATAAATTGTCTTCACTACTCTCAAATCTTTTAGCAGGTTGGTTAAAAGTTCTTTGCTGAATAAGCTCTGATGCTTGAGTATTGTTCTTATCTTGTCTACTGTCCTTTCTGTCCTCTAGGTACTTATTCTTGTTTACCTCCTGTTGAACCTGTTGCCCTTGTAGACTCATATTATAGTTAAACTCCTTCTCCATAAGTAAGGACTTAACCTCTGCCTCCTTCTCTAGCTCTTGCATCTTAGCCTGAGATTTTGCTTGGACAACTGCTAACTCTGCCTGTATCTTCATCTGAACCTCTTGGTTCTTAGCTTGAGCAGCTCTCTCAGCAACCATAGCCTGTCCCTCTGCTCTCTGAGCCTCCATCTCCTTCTCGTGCTGTAGCTTCTTCTTCTCTCTACTAATCCTTCTTATCTTTAGAACCTCATTAGCTAGTTTTATGTTACCTATCTTTCTAATATCTATAGCATCGTCAAGTGTTATAAGCTCCCTCTGTAATGCCATTGCTATATTAGACTCTAGGTACTGCTTCTCCTCTGTATCTGGCTTTAACTCTATGTTAATACCTAAGTCGTGTAGGTGGTAGTTCTTTAATGCTTTAAGGGTGTTTAGGTTTGCCTTACCTATCGCATTCATATAAGTCTTCTTTAAGTCTGAGTATAAGAATATATCCTTTATCCTCAAGGCTAATCCCTTACCTAACCTCTCTGTTATATTAAGCCCACCATCTAGTATATGTCTTGTCGCTGTGTTAGAGTTGATAGCTAAGTTCTGTTGTACACCTACTGCCATATCTGGGTGAGGAGTACTTGCGTCAGTACCTTGTGGTATACCTATAGCATCCCTTAACAGGTTTAGGTAGTGGTTGTAGGCACCAATTAGTCTATCCAACCCATCAATAACACCATTCTTTAATTCCCTTATAGGCTCCCTACCATAGTTGTAGTCCCCCTCTTGTGTAAGTGAAGTACCTAATACATTACCAGTCTCATCATAAATTTTTATTGCTTCAAGTGGTGTTAAAGAGTTACCGTCACCCATATTAATCTCATTAAGACCAGCTACATCTATATAGATACCGTTAGGTCTAGCCTTAGCAATAATCTGTTGTAGCTTAATATGTATCTGTTGCATCTCATCAACATAAGGTATAATCCTTTCAACCAAACTCTTAGTTCTATTCTGATATATCTCTGGAGCATAGAATATATAGTTAGGTGCCGTAATATTTAAAAACCCTGAAGGTCTTATCATATTCTCACATAACTTATAATTAAATACCTTGTCAGTACCTAATATTAATGCTCCCTCATACCATACGTCTATAGTCTTCTTAGTTGCGTCATACCCACCAACCTGTCTAGGGTTCTTCTTAAAGGTACTCTGCTTCTTAGTCATCTTAAACCCACCACCCTTGTTATACTTCTTCTTGTATGATAGGGTGTTAGTAGACTTGAAGGTGAAGAATAAGACATCAACCATTAGCCCTTGTAGGTCATCTTCCCTGTATCCATCACTTGAACTAAATCCGTGGTATCTAGTCCACTCAGTTGTAGCAGTACCTATCTCCTTCAGTTCCTCATCATTAAACTTATCTCCAGATATCCTTTTCAGTTCATTAATGGTTATACGTTTAACCTCTCCGTAATAGTTTACGTCCTTGAAGTCCCTATGTGTAGGGTAAGAATGTACTGTACTAGCTGGGTCTACATACTCTACCTGTATCCCCTTGTTTGGGTCTGTCTTATGCTTTATACAGGCTAAACCAATAGTTGTTATGTCCTCTATAACCCTGCTCTGTGTCTCGTCATAATCATTTAAGTCTAAGGTATACTTAATAGCTTCCTCAGAGGCAATCTCTATAGCTGGTTTATACTTTAGTTTCATATGTAAGTCTATCTCCTCCTGAGTCTCTGGGTAGTCCTCTGAACCTTGTGGGGATATATCTACACCTAAGTGTTCCTTTGCCTTCTCTATAGCTGGTTTAGCCATCAAGAAGTCCTCTAAATTTCTCCTGTAGCCCTCCTTTAAGTCTGTTGAGTAGTTGTCTACAGCCTCAGCCTTAACATCAAACAGCCTCTCAGTCATTTGATTTACAATAAGCTTTACAAACTTAGGTATAACCTGTAGTGGTCTAAAGTCATAGTTTGAGTATGAGCTGTCTCCGTCTACATTCATTAGTGTTTTGTAGATACTTGTGTCTTGCTCTCCCCTAGCATATAACCTTAGATTATGGTACTTATCCCTCTTAGTGTAGTAGCTACAACTACCTGACTGAGCACGGTTGAACCATTCAAACTCTATCTGCTTACCAAACTGTAGTCCATAATCCTCTTTGTTTTTTTCCTCATCAGAAGCCATAGGATTAGGAAAACCTGCTTTAGAAAATGTTTTATTCTTATTAAATGCCATAATGTCTCTTTATTTTACAAAAATAATCAAAATAACCTTTACGTTAATTTTGAGCCTATATTACCCTTAGTACTATACCTTGTTAGTATTGTAGAAAGGTCTATCTTTTTCTTTTCTACCTTCTTACCCCTATACTTGTCCTTCTGACAAGCCATAATAGCTAAACCACTTGATATAGTAGCATCATACTCAGTCCTTTTATCTGGGTCAAACCTTAGCCAGTCCTGTAAGGTCTCTGTAAATGGCATACTACCCATCTCCCCTAAAGGTCTTACCAGCTTCTCTTCATCGGTATAATTACCTACGTAGTTCTCTACCCAAGTACCTATAGAGCTCATATGTGAGTCAAGGATGTCCTTACCTGACATCATCTGTCCACCATACTTCTTCTCATTATCGTTAAGCTTTACCCTGTCCAATCTATTCATTGCAAATCCTCTGTAACCCCTATTATTCATATGTCTTAAAAGGTCTAACCTGTTAGACTCAACCAATATAGGTGCCCCATAGAACTTCACACACTTTATAATATCCTCAAAGAATACTGTATCATCTGTTGGTCTGGCAAGGTACTCTAGTACAAACTTGTTGGATGGAGCTCCTCCCTCAGGTAAGAATATAGTCTTTCCGTGTAGACCCCCTTTAGAACCCTTTCCGTGTGTAGACTTATATGAGTAAGGGTCACAGCCAAATCTTACGCACTCTGTATTTAAGGGGAAGTACTTACCATTAACCTCCTTAACCCTGTTCTGTAAAGCCTCTGTACCATCTGCCACTGAAGGCATCCAAGCAATCTTAAACCTACCGTCACTTCTAGGTCTAAACTCTACCTTACCGTCCTTTATGTCCTCCCACTCAAAATTACCTACAGTGTATAACTCCTCCTGTGATAATGTCTTGTTAAAGTCTAGTTGCTCATATATCTTCTCCATATTGAACACACACTCTTTAGAGTCATCCCTCATAAGGTGGTCTAAACTTCTAGGGTATGTCCTTATCTGCTCGTTGTATGCTGTATCACTCTGTTTCTTTTTCTGTGCCTCTATGGCTAGTAAGTAGTTTAAGGCACCTTCTGTTATAGGGTCTCCAAATACATTTACTACAGGCTTCTCTGGCTTGTTAATCCAACATTTTCCATACCTGTCTGTAAACTCCTCCATATTCTCGTGGGCAGGTAAGAAGTGAAAGTATAGACCTGTTATTGTCTTCTTTGTGCTCTCATCCCTTGTGGATAATAGAGAGCCTAATATAAGCTCCAGACCTTGTTCTCCACCCTTCTTAAATAAACCCATAGTAGAACCAGCTAACATCTTACCAACAACACGACCATTAGGCATCATTGTTGGAGCAACCATACTTAAGTGTACGATAACATCGTTTGGTGACTCTATCTTGAATATCTCGTCTAATATATAAGTATCTAACTTGATACTATCATAACTACCGTTCTTTGTGTTCCTCCAATCCATACTGGTATTGAGGTACTCATCCATATTTATGTTCTTAGTCTGCTTGGTCTGCTTACTGTTATCAGATGGCTGTCCAAAGTAAAGCTCCTTAGGTGAATCTAACTTCCCCTTCACCACTGGTCTAAACCAGAATGGTAGGTTTAAGAACATATAAGACTCCTTAGCAAATGCCTCTTCAGCATCCGTACCTGACTTACTCATTAGTCCGTGCTTTGTGTTCTTTGTTGTTGTAGCCCTGTTCAGTACTTGTGTTATAGCACAGTATGTGAAACCTGTCCTCCTTCCCTTACCAAACAACATCCCTAAGCTCCTGTTATCAATGATACAGGCATCCATAAAGTAGAATAACTTCTGCTGTGATATTCTAAAGTCCATATAACCACCGTCATCAATCATCTTACAGTACTGTAGTGCAAAGTAATGACTTCCTGTGAGGTAGGTAGGCTTACCCATATTATAGAACCATACACCCTCTCTCCTTCTCCTAAACTCCTCTAGTATAAATTCGTGGTAGTTATCTACGCTTGACGTTGTAATATTTGGTAGTTGAGCCCTTCTCCAGTATTGGTCTGCCTTCTTGTGGTTGTAGTATAGTATGTCCTTCTTATTCTTAGGAACCTCTGGTAGTATAATACCTAAGTCATCTATAACTATCCTCTCACCCTCAGAACATAATGGGTCTAGTAGTACATCCCCATCATCATTTAATCTTTTCTTGTGGTATACAACACCCCTTGTAAACTCCCCTTTACCATAAAGCTCTGGGTAGCCTAACCTAAACTCCTTCTCCTTAAATGTAAGGTCTCCAGACTCTAGCTTATCCCTCAACTCCTTCATACTATTGTCTATGTCAAAGATAGCCTCAAGTATAATAGGCTTAGACATCAAGGCTGCTGTATGCTTGTGTGCCTCAACACCCTTAAAATCAATCTCCTTACTCAACGCCTTCCTAAGTACCTCTACAGAACTATTTCCAGCCTTTACAATCTTATCAATGTAAGACTTAATCTTTGTGTCAGAGGGTTTGTTTGGGGAGTCAATCCACTTGTCAATAATCTTCTTAGCCCCTAATAAAGCACTTGTCTTAGCACTGGCTAATGTCTTCATCTTCTCTGGGTCTATCTCGTCTAATGTGTCCCCATCTATAAAGCTGTAGTTCAGCCCTTCTATTAAGGTGTTTAATGCTAACTCTATTTCATTATATAATCCCTTCATATTACAGCTAGTACATCTTTAGTGGACATCTTATAGTACAACTCACCTTCAACCTCAAACTCATACTCTGAGTTTTTAGAGAATCTTACCTTGTCACCCTTTTTAACGCCCTGAGACGTTAGTTCTTTACTTGGGTATGCTACTATGCCAACCTTATCTAAACGTCCCTTAAAAGAGCTCTCAGAGCTTAAGAGGTTAAAACCTTTACTGTCCTCCTCCTCCTTAATAATTGGTTTTATAAAGCAGTATGGGTCTATGGATACCCAGTCACTATCACCACGCTTGTACATAAATACCTCTGTCAACGGCACAAAGTATTTGTTGTCTCCTATATAGAAGTCGCTATCTACAGTGTTACCCTTAGTACTATTTCGTAGCCTGAATATGTTGTGGTGTATTACAACCTTATCTCCCTGCCTTAGTATAGTAAAGCTAGGGGCAGACTTTACTGTAGCGACCCTGTTAATATGTGCTACAGATTCTATAGTAGAGTTCACAATTAAGGAGTCCCCAGAGTTGAGGACTACCTCATTATTATAAGCGTCCTCTAACTCCACTATTAAGTAGTTTATAGAACGCATTAGTCAAAGTCTATGTTATTCTCTATAACAGTTGGTACGTCATACACAGTCTTCCATAGGACAGTCCCCTCATCATTTGCTAGGAAGATGTCATAAGCTATCTTACCAAACTCTTTATACATCTGGTTTATTGATATCTTAGATACTATGTAGGGTACACCCTGAAGTCTAATTGTCTTGTCTACTTGGTAATGGATAGCACCGTCAGGAAAGTCCTTCCCAACGGATATTTTTCTAATGTCTGTATTCATAATTAATTGTATTTATAATTACTACAAAAATAATAAATTTTAACTATAGGTGATTTTAGGTTAAAACTTTAAGGCAAACCCCATACTAACAATTGGTTTATTGCTCGTTACTGAGTAACCTAACCCAGCATTTATAAGCCACTTATTCTTCCTGACGTAGTAACCACTTATAACGGCATTGTCTACAGTCTTGTCAAGGTTTAGGGAGGTAGTCATCCCTACAAATAGGTTAGACTGAACTATTGTCGTTGTTGTATTAGTTGTACTCTCCTTGTTAAAACTTGTGAACTCAATATCTCTATTGTAGATATGGTCAGCTAGTATAACACTCTTCAACCTACCATTCTCAAAGGTGTTTGTGTAGGTGTACTCCTTGACCTTCTTATCCTTGTAGATAGTATCAATAACAGTATCAGTGATGGTATCATATTTTGTGATAGGTACTTTAATCTCCTTTATAACTATTTTAGTAGGCTTTGTGTTGTCTACCACATTAGTTATAGTATCGTACTTAACAACTGTTTTTATGACCTCCTTTACAACTTCGTCCTTATTAAGGTGTAATGATACCAAAATAAAAAGAAGTACGCTTAAAACGAATATTACTTGGTTCTTTGTTATCATCCCATTTGATTTATTTTAAGTACTTAAGGAAACTAAACCTCTTCCTGTTCTTTATGTAATCTACGTCACACTCGTTCTGGTAAGCCTCCCTCTCAAAACTGATATTGCGATATGCGTTCCCCTTCAAGAATAGTCTTACTAACCACTCTAACACATACCACAGGTAGAAGATAATTACTAGTAACTCCTTCTGTTGCTCTATATGTATAGACTCGTGGTTAAGTATTGTCTTATCTCCCTTGTACTTATCCCTTAAGATTATAAAAGGAAATAAGGTTATACCTCCTATCTTTAAAAACCAGCTTAGATTATTTAATACTTTATCATTATACTTAATTAAGGGTATCTTCATATTAGTAGTTCTTATTATTGTCCTTTCTGTTGTTGTTTAAGTTCTACTTGTATCTGAGTTAGCATAATCATAATGTTATCAAACTGTAACTCTCTTTTTTCATCTACTGCGTGTAAATGTTGGTCTACTAGTTCAAGAGATTCAATCTTTGTGGAATTTTGTCTCGTATCACTTTTAATTGAAGTGATATAGAGCATAATACTCCCCATTATTGTAAATATACTTAACAAGAATGTTGTTATCTGATAGTTGCTGAATTGTGGCTTTAGTTTTTCTAAAATCTCATCTAATCGTTGATTGGTTGTTTTTTTGTATTCGCTAAATTCAGTCTTAATCTTAATAATCTCGTCATGATGATTATTATAGGATACTCGTTCTTCCATATTTATTTATCCGTTGTGGGTGTTATTCTTACTTTTTACTTTGTTAACCTATCTATTATTCTTTTTATTTGTGCATCGCTTGAAAACATAAGAATACCACCTGCTGCAATTAAAGTTACTATTATTTCCTTTTGTGCGTTATCTGCAACAAATGGATATGCTAACCCTGCTGTCAGGAATAACACACCAAATATTGTTGTAATGTACGATTTGTAAATGTTTTTTATCATTTATGCGAATTTATGGTTTGGTGTTTTTGGATGAACTTCGTAAGCACTCCAGCCGTAGCCACTTCTGCCTTTCCACATTACATCAACATCGTATGTTGTAGCTTCTTGTATTAAAACGCTTTCTTCTGTATCAACGTTTAATTCGTACTTATGCTGGAAACCTAAAATAGCTATTCCATGCGTTTTTTCGGTTACTGTTATTTTGTTGAATGGCAATTCATTATCTTCACTTACCAATTCTAAAATCATTTCTTTTGCGATTTCTTCACTTGGGAAACTATATTGTTTTACTGTCATAATTATATTTTATAAAGTTGTTAATTCGATTAATTCTGCATCTGATAGAGCAGTGTTATAAACTCGTAGGTCTTTTGTTTTTCCGTAGAAATGTAACATATTTGCTATATCAAAATTCAAAGAATTTAAACCTGTCGGAGTGTTTCCATTATTGTCAGTAGCAACTTCAACACCATTTACCCATAAAGCAAAGTCATTCAATTTCCATTTAGCAGCTATTTTGTTTATTTGTGTTATATCTGTATTTATATAATCCAATTTGGCAGAAATAACATTATTATTTAATATATATAAATTTAAGCTGGATGTAGTAAATAAATCAGAAGGGTCACTATGAAAGATAACACCATTCGATGAAGCTCTATAACCTAATCTAATTACGTTGCCAGCCGTTCCGTCATTTATTGATATATATCTATATGTCAAATCACCAGCCAAAGCACTTCCTTCAAAATACAAAGTTCCTTCCGAACTATTAAAAGTTGAACTATCTCCAGCTCCATTTATTACATCGGCATTTCTTGTAATTACTGAGCCGCTTGTTTTTATGTAACTTGTACTCTGTGATTGTTCTTCTAATTGTATACCCCAAATATAAGTATCTATTGTTGTAGCATCTCCAGCAAAACTCTCCTGAATAATATTATCTGAACGCATAATGAATGAAGAAACATCTAGCCTTGTGTTATCTCCGTTTTTTGTGAATCCACAAGATATCCTATACCAGCCATCTCCATAATCTTCTATTTTATAATGTGGGTATAAGCTCGTTCCATATCTTTGTCTTTCATCAACATAAACTCCTAACTCTAAATCGAAAAGCCATTCATATCTATTAGCATTCCCCCCAGTATTAGCCGTATCGTCTGTTATCCTAAGTTTAATATATCTTGAAAACCCTTTTTTATAAAAAGCCGAATAAGTAAAGGTTGCATCAGCAGATAATGAACTCGGATAATACCCTCCCAATCTATGAGAATTATTATCGACAGAGGACACAAGACCATCAGCAGTTAACCCTCCATCAGGAGCTATTGATGTATTGCTATCTATTGTTACCCTTGTCATGCCACGCCTGCTAGCATCTTGACTCCATTCTTCTAAATTTGTAGATTGGTTTTCGGTTAATAGACTTGGGCATCCTCCGTCTAAATAATCTAAACGAGGTACATTTGCTGCCACTTCTTTTATTAACCCACTTTTATTTACTCTTGTTGCTATTGATGGTCTTGTTACATCAAAATCTCCTACTCCGTCAGTAGGTAAAACGCTGTATAATTTTGTAGCTTTATAGCTAGTTGGTATCATTGCTAAACTTGGTGTTGCCATTGTTGTTTTATTTTTTATTAATTATTATTATTCTATTGTTACACATAGTAATCCCAATTCAAATCAGTAATAGTCTTATCTACACACTCTAAAGACTCAACAACACCACCATCAGCTACAACTCTGTCATTGTAAAATATGGTCAAGGCTGTTAAAGCTCTCCCCCTCCTCCTCCTCCTTGCTAATATAACTAAATTCATAGCTTATCCTATTTTATCACTTAAATAAGTTGCTATTGCAGACTCACTAGCGTATGCTGTAGAGTCTAAATCTTGAAAGTCAGTAAATAAAATTTTATTTGACCTAACCTTGTAGTCGTGTACGTGCAAATTTAAACTAACATTATTTAAAATTACTACTGAATCAGTATCAAAACTTATACTACACCACGCAGAATTTAGGTACTGCCTTTTTACTCCATCATCTATAATTAATAGATTGTTTTCTAATCCTACTTTTGTTGCCATATTTTCTTTTCTTGTTTATTGTTAATATTATTTTTACCAAGTTGTTAATAAAGTCCTTCTCCAACTATCAGTTGCTACACACAAATACAAGTAATCTTCAACAAATGGTATACAGCTTGACGCTTCAGTAACACCACCATCTGAAAATACCCTGTCTTCATAGTCTTTAATTATTGTGTCATAAGCTAGTTGACCTGTCACCCCACTTGAGGAAGGTGTTGAAGGTTTTGAAACTATATCAGCACTATCCTTTATTGCGTCATAAACTTCACCACCACTTACAGGTGTTTGTACAGATGGTTGTATTAAACTACCAAAGGCTATTTGATTATTTGATTGTTTTACAGGCTTAAAGTACAACTCCGTTGACGAAAGGGCATACCCAATTAGTCTTACTTGACTTGAAGTATTGAATGAACTAACATTATGTGTTATACCACCACCTTCATCTATGTAGTATGCGTAACCTGTCGCTAAACCTGTTGTTGTAACTATACCCTCCAATAACACAGTAACGGTTGACTGACTTGCACCACCAGCTATACATAACAAGCTGTCTGCAACACTTCCATTTGTTGCGTCTGCAATTTCCATTGACCCATTTGACTGTAGGTAACACAGAGTACCTGTGGGTGTATTAGATGCTAATGGAAAATCTCTCTCTATTTTTATAGAAAAAGCTTTTATAAAATCATAAATTTTTCCACCCTCAACTGCTTCTATATTTCCACTTTCAACTTCGCCATTTGCTAAACTTGCGTCTTTTACATATGACGAAACACCGTCCCAGTGGTAGTATCCATTATTGCTGCTTATTGGGTCGTTAGTTACCTTATAACTAATATTATCAACTCCCCCTATTGGCAGTTCACTTACAGTTTCATAAGACACTAAACCAGTACCATCTCCTTGAATACCCTGAATACCCTGAATACCTTGAATACCTTGAACACCCTGAATACCTTGAATACCCTGAATACCTTGGTCTCCTTTGTTATCGACCCAATCTGAGCCATCAAAATATAATTGTAAGTCTAATTCCTTATCCCATACAGCAAAACCTTCGGTAGGTTGTATCTCGTGCCACTCAGCATCTCGTGCCTCATATATGTAACCCTCCTTTACCGTTACACCACTCAGGGATGTACCACTGGCAGTGTTTATATACCTCTTAGTCTCAGATATTACAGGCTCTGATGTCACAAAGTTTACTTGAGACTCAACTGGTATCTTTCTATCACCTTGTATTCCAAGTATATACTCCTCAACCTGTGTAGTAAGGATGTTCTTAGTTCCACCATCTACGCTGTCCGATATTAGAAACTTGTCGTCTGCGTTTAATATAGTATCTATTGGTTTTTGATTTATTCTTCCCATCTTTATCTTAAAATTCTTTTATTATACAGTATGTTACCCTATCTTGTCCCTTTACCAAGTCTATTACAGACCTGTAGTCGGTGTAGTCATTTGCCACCTGACACCCTACACTCCAACCACCGATAAACCTCCTCCAAAAGCTTTTAGGTCTTCCATAAGTGACAGTATGAAAGTTAATCCCATAGTAACCACTTACCACCCTTCCTATCTCCTCTGCCTTATCATTCTTGTTGTTATCCCTATAACCCTTGATAGCTGAGACCTGCCTCAAAGCCTCCATCTTACCCCTGTGGTACCCAAACTTCCATAGGTCATAATACCACTCGTCTGTCTTGATTACAAATGTACCATTTTTATTGTAACGCTCATAATTCTTGAGACCAGCCTTCCCAGCATTTGTAGTGCCAGAGAATACCTTTATAAAGTCCTCTCCCTTAAATAGATAGAACTTATCGTCAAATTTATTGAAGCTGTCCTCGTTAGACTGTACACCAAGTAACCAATAGTTATCTGGTATGTGAGAGAAACTCTTTAAGTGCTTAACCCTATCTATAAGCTCCCTGTCCTTATAACCCCTTACATTGGTATACCTTACCATAACCCTATATCCCTTTTGTAATTAACCTAAAACATAGGAAGTGAATATTTGTACTCTTCGCCTTACTGTCGTAGTAGACCTCCCAGATACCCTTCTGGTAGTCTAATCCGTTTAGATTAAAAAAGTTTGAACTGTCCGAAACACCTTCCTTGAATATAGCCATAATTATGTACAATAAAAAATTTGTATCTTTGCAAATATACGAAATTAATCATAACACTAAATATGACAGCAAGAAGTAAAAGTGCTAAGTACTACGCAGCTAATCCTAAGGCAAGGAAAAAGAAGGCTCAGACAGATAAGAAGATAAATGCTCGTAGTGAGCAGATAAAGAAAAGGGTGGAGGCTAATAGAGCCAGACGTAAAGCAAAGGCTGCTGGTAAGAATGTTGCTGGTAAGGACGCTTCACATACTAATAATGGCATAAGGTTTAAGAAGACATCTGTCAATAGGGGCTCTAAATCAGACTCTAATGGGGATAAGAATGCTAGGGGAGGTAAGAAAAATAAAAAAAGGTAGCCATCTCTGACTACCCTTTTGCCGTCCTTTTACTCGGTAGCGATGCCCAGCATTCTGACGCAATGTTTTTATGTCCCACAAATATAAGAAAAAATTACTTTGGTGCCTTATTTTTATTCATCCTCTTTATCATATCTAAGTAATAGTTATTTATCCTCGGTGCATCCTTCCTGTACATATTATTAGATATAGGGTTAGTCGGTATTTCCGACAACCCACACGAGTACTTGTGCATCTTATTACACAACAGCTTTGCCTTCTGGGTTAAGGTATACAAGGCGTACTCCTTACCCTTCCTAGGTCTCCATAGCTGTACATATCCCTTGTTTACGAAGTGATTTAAGCTCTTTATAGCAAACAATGATACTAGCTTGTGGTAGTCATTAAACTGTTTCTTAGAGAACGCCCCTAAGCCATACAGGTATAGTAGTATCTCAATCTCTGGTCTTGAAAGGTCTGGGTAGTTCTCAGTAGCCCACTTGAAGACAATCCTGATATACATCAAGAAGTCATAGTCAATCCTTGAGTTATACCTAGACTTTGGGTCTTTAGTATTCTTTACTACGTTGTTGTTGTAGCCCTTATTAAACTTCTTCTCCTTCTCATCCCTCCTCTTAGCGTGTTGAGCCTTTGCCCTCTTACTATGTCTGGCACGTATCTCATCAATCCTTGCCTGATGCCACGCTATAGTGCCCTCCTTTAACTCTCTCATAATATAATTGTATTAAACTTACTTACAAATATACAAAAAAATAAGGGAAACTAAAAAAGACCCCTGTTAAGAGGTCTTTAGTACAAATAAAAAATTAAGTAATACCTAAGAGTCAGCGTTTGGTTTTGTCTCTACATAAGTAAAGTCATAGGTACTGTTAGCCATATCAGTAGTCACAACAAATACGTGAACCTGATAAGGATTAGTACCACCAACAATTACTGACAAGGCATTTACGTCTGGTACACCTGTAGCACCCAACTTAGCATACTTACCCTCATTGTCAGCAGCAAACTCTATAGCCCCCTTGTAAGAGTCTATAGGTGCTTCATCATTAAATTCAATAGTAACGTTTCTAAATTCTGAAATTGATTTCTTGATTCCCATCTAAAATTGTTTTAAGTTATTAATTATATTTGCAAATATACGAAAAATATTTTACTTTTCAAAATTTAACCTGTGACACGCATCAATAAAAGACTTAACTTTCTCATCCTCAGTAACTAAACTGTGTCTGTTGACATAATCTTTTACCCTACTAAGCAATGGTTCTGAGGTGTGAGATAGGAAGTCCTTGTAGGTCTGTACTACGTCATCAATCATTATCGGTCTATCCTCTATCGTATAACCAAGGTTTAATAAAAAATTGTCTAAATCAAATATCTTTCTCCTTACTTCTGTTTCCATTTTAATTGTATTTTAATTTATATACTACAAATATAATGATTTTCTGTATAGGGTGCTAATCCACTTCATCTCCAGCACCTTCCACTTGGAGCTACCCCTTAACCTTGAGTCTAAGGTAGGTCTGCTTATACCAAGCTCCTTAGAAAGCTTTGGCTTTGATAGTCTCTCTAGTACACTTAATACTAGCCTTGATGTCCTCTCCTGTTTAATCTCTTCTCTCATAATTTAATTATTTATACCTGTTATACAATCTCTTTGCCTGTACCTCTGAAAAATTATTACCCCTACTGGTCTTAAACCCAGCCTCGTTCAACTTTATTGTTATCTCCTTGAAGTTGTAACTGTCAGATAACGCAAGTATGAATGCACCAGCCCTCTTATTATTAGGGTTGTTCATAGCCTTCTCCTTACGTACCTCTATAGACCTCTTACGTGACTTGTCAGTAAGGTTCTCTGGCTTACCTAAAGAGGTTACTATCTTACCACTCTTCGATATGTGAACCTCCCCTGTCATAAGCTTACCCTTTATCTGAGACAAGGCATCTGAAGTCCTTAGTGATATCTTAGCCCTCTCCTCCTTAGCAAGTGAGAACTTGATGTCCTTTACAACCTCTGGGTCGTGGGGTGACATACACTCTATAAAGTTGATACCTGCCACCTCTAACTGCTGTCTGAACTTGTAACCACCACGAGATATCCTAGACATCTCCTTTACAACCAGTACTGCGTTATGCCTCTTACAAGCGTCAATGGCAGATGTCATACCTAACCTTGACTCAGAAGTCCCAGACTCAATGTCCTGAAACTCCCCCTTTAACTCCCCAGACTCATTGATGTAAGCCAGTACAGCATCCCTCTGTGCATTTAAACCTAATCCTGAGTTGCCTTGCTCTTCTGTTGAAACTCTGTAGTATGCGATGTATTTTTCCATTTTAAAACCTTTTATTTAATTATTACTCTGCAAAGATAAGTAAAATATTTTACATATACAAATCACCGTTTTTTAATATTAAAATATTTTTCGTATATTTGTACCAGCAAATAAAAGTAGACACTTTTTCTACGTATTGAAAAAATCCTTATATTTGCAATACGTTCTTTAACATACAACAGAAACCTTAAGTACAGGCTACCGAAGCATAAGTAGTAGGTAGCCTTACTTAAACCACTTCTGTTATATATCGCATAAAAATAAGGTGGTTTTGAAAGTTCCACGTATAAATCAAAAATGGTGTTATCTTATCTGACCAAAACAACTCAAGGTAATCAGAGCGTCTATAAATAAGTTACTATGTAGACAAATGGGAAAATGACGCACCCAAACTGTTTTGAGGCTTCAGGCTTGGTTCGCAGGGTTACATAGGCGAGGGGTTAGTACTTCCTTAGTACTTTCTACTACCACTAAAGGTAGTCTGTTGACGGAGTTCCATTTCAAGTCAACTCACTTCGCTGACTGAGTAGAGTATTTTTTAATAAATATTCTTTTCGGTTCAGCGAAGCTGTATCTAAGAGAATCCTTTCAAGTCAATAAAGAAGTAAGTATAAGGTGATACTTAAGTAAGTATAGCCGATTAAGTAAAGAGATAAGTAAACAACTAAGTAAGTACCTAAGTAAGTAAATAACTATTGCTTAAGGAAAGAGAGAGAGAGAAAGAAGGAGGGGTCGGCTTTAATTCAAACTTAATAGATAAATAAAAGTACTCTTGATTGATAGTTTCTTAATCAGTTCAATCTCTTTGACATCAACACTTTCAGAGGATTTGCAGAACATTAGTAGTAGAGGAATAAGTTTAAGTAAGTCTTGTGCTGTAACATTATAGTACTACTACCTCTTAAATCTCGTCTAAATCTCGTCTAAATCTCGTCTAAATCTCGTCTAAATATATATTACTAAATCCACTACCTTTACAGACTGTTAAATAATTAACATACCTGTTAAATAGATAACAAGCTGCTAAATATTACCTTCAGATATACACACCTCTTACTTTACTGAAATAACTGCCTCAGGGAAACCTTTCCTTGTGTACTATAAACTTTTTATTGCTTAAGTAAGATTGCTTAAGTATGGCTGAGAGAGGTTCTGAAGGGGTTTTAAGGAATCCTTTAGGGGAAAGGGTGCTGTAGGTATCAAAATGTGTTAAAGTGTCTTATTTAGTATGGATGTTAGAGGTTTGTCTGGAGGGGTTGAGGGGAGGATTGCTTGAGTAGTAGGTACTGTAAGGGCTTAGGGCACCTTTTAAAAATTTTTGTAAAAATGGAGGCATTAGGGACTATTATAACTAACAGGAGCGATTCTTGAAAAGGAAAACGGATTTTTTTTAGGGGGTAGGGGGTTATCATTTTACTTTTTATGTGTGGCATTTGAACTTTTTTCTCTACCTATTTTTTATATGGACAACCTCCTCCTCCTACCACTACTAGTGGGGTAGGGAAATGTAACACCTTGTATCAATAAGGGGTAATAACGTCAGTGAAATGGTCATTTAATAAACGTTATCACTGATTTATTGCTTAATCCCTTGTTATTGGTGGGGTTCTCGCTCTGTGGTGGAGCAATTAAGGACTATGCAATAACACCTACCTATAACATATTATTTATACCTCAGTTTAAACTACCTTATGTGACCAACATCACAACAACATCCTCTAGTACTTGGTATCACACACTACTCTACAGCCCCTACTATCAGAGGGAGTGTCCTATAGCCGAATGTAAACGGATAAAACTGAAATCCATAACCCCTATGACTCTCAGCACTTTACCTTATCCGAATGTAATCGTTTAGTGTTTTCTGCCACAATGTCAGTCTTTTTTAGGCTCTTGTCAGTCATAAATCTCTAAAACCAAGAAGTTTCGTAAAAGTTTTCGTAAATAATTTATTACCTATAACTACACTCATCTTCAGCACCTTAGCTCCACTTGAGAAAGTTTTCGTAAAAGTTTTCGTAAATAAATTTGGTCAGTATTTAGGTATATAGTACTATTGTAAGTGTTCGGCAGAGCTGACATAAGTTCATTGACATACTGACAAGCTATTAGGAGGTAAACACATTACCTACTTACTATCTGATGCCCCTTTGCATTGCTCTATGAGTCACATACAGTTTAACGCATAACCACTTCCCATAGGGATAAGCATTGGTACAAAGACATAGCTTGGAGGCAAGGTAAGACAGTTATAACAAAGGTGACTGTGTTAGGTAGGTTGGAAAGACACCTACAGTACAAATGGAGTAAGCATAACCAAATAACTCGTACAAGTTAACATATATTTCACTCTAAGTAACAACCAATACAGATGAGGTACACAAGTCGTGACATTCTGATAATAGGCTAAAAGGTTCATTGGGAGGGTTCGATTCCCTCCTAGCCAACTAACAATTTAAATAATAGAAAGATGGATAGTTTTATAAAAGATTATGAGGTAAGTGATGGGTGGTATGCACCAATTAGTTTACACACAAGATTTACAATGAGATTAAAGAGTACTTTTGGTACAAGAGAGTTGGTCAAGGAGTTTATGAATGTAATGGAAAAAGATTATTGTAGTGGGAGGGAAGCAACCACAAGCGACAACACTCAAGTAACTATAGCTAGTCTACAAGTGTTAACGGTAGTAAGTGGTAAAATTACCATTTGCCCCTTAGAGTTAGATTGGACTTGTACTAAATTTTGTGTAACTATAAAAGGTAAAAGGTATGACATCATAAGTGTAGATGATAATAACCCATTCTTCTATGCTCCACACCTAGTAGAGATGGGTATAGCGAAACAATAGGCTAAAAGGTTCATTGGGAGGGTTCGATTCCCTCCTAGCCAACTAATATTAACAATTTAAATAATAGAATTATGAAAGAATATACAGAATTTGTATGGGTAATTACAACAAAGGAAGAGTTTACAGATGGTCATTCAATGGCATCCTCAATGGTATTCAAGACATTGGATGATGCAGTAGGTCACTACAAGTGGGAGTTGAAGCATTTAAAGGAGGATGGAGCAGACTTGAACGAGTATACGATTGATGAGGGTAAAGGTCATTACATAGCCTTTGGTCAAAAGTCTGATGGGTCTACGATTGACATAAGTGTCAACCAAAAGATTTTATTTTAGGGGTATTTGGAATAGCTAAATGGTTCATTGGGAGGGTTCAATTCCCTCCTAGCTAACTAGGAATTTTAAAACAAATATTATGATAAAGCAGTGGTATAAAGAGGCTTTCCCTACGGATGATTTAGGGGATTGGTTAAATGATGGGATTACATTTCAAGGTCTATTTGTAGCGTTAGATAGTTACAAGGATATCTATGAGTATATAGGTGTGGGAGATAGCGTTGTAAGGGAGAGAATATTTAGTGAGTTAGCGAAGAGGATAGATGCTCCTTATAGCTACGTTTATGAACAATGGCTTAAGTCAGCCTAAAATAATTAAGATTATGAATAGAACAACAACAGATTGGGTAAATACAACAAGGATATTTGATTTTCACGATGGGTTAAAAGAATTACCTCAAGTAAAGTCACTTGCAAGTTACTATAAGGTAACTATAGACACTATTATAAAAAAGTTAATGTGTAGGGTAGTTGTGAGGAGGTTCAAGAGTAATTCTATCAAGAGAATTTCTATACAATTCTTAGATGAGCCATCTCAGACTCTTATACATTCAGTATCAACATTTAACAACTAAGATTATGAAATATAGAATAATTTGTAAGAATAAATATGGGACTTATAAGACCTTTGGCAAGGAATTTAAGGATGCTAAGCACTTCGACAATTGGTATTCATTTGTTGAGGCTAGGGGAAATAAAATAATTGAAACAACTAAAATATAATAGAGTTATGAGACGAAGAATATTAAGAAGTTCAGTTGCTCAAAGGGTAGCTGATAAGCGAAGAGAGTTAGCAATTATTATCTGTAAAGAGGATAGTTGCTCAATGACTAAAGCATTTAGGAAGCTAGACTTTCAGTTAGAGATGGCAAGGATTTAAACTAATAAGCTAAATATTACTCGTTGTGTGCCGAAAGGCTTGTAGTTGTGGTTTCGAGGGACTAGTCCAGTCTAGCGAAAATAGGTGGGCATTGAGGAATGTGAAACCAACTCCTAAAAACTGAAATCACAATTACACACAACGGTTTGTATATGAAACGATGCGAAATATACGACCGATTTTGAAACGAGAAATGAATTTGAATAATAAATAGAATTATAAACGAAAACGCTGATTAGCATTGTTTTATATACTTTGTTACCCACCGTTTTATTAAACTTTAAAAAAATGATTATACAAGGAATATACCATATTTTTGGGAATGATGAAAAATCTAAAAAAGCAATAAAAGATGCTAAATTAGATGGATATATAAAAGAAGAAAGAATTGATGAGTTTATAAAAAAAAATAAAGATTTGAATGTTACCAAATGCCGAGCGGAGTGTTTTTAATGGAAGGAGTTATTATTAGTTAAAGATTAAATACAAAACAGATATGGATACGAATACATACATTTTTTACGTAAAGAACGATAAGGGACGTACAATAAACACTTACACAAAGACTTGCAAACGTCCACAAAGTACTAAACTTTATAAGGACTTATTATCCTTATTAGACAAGGATAACAATGTACATTCAATAGGTTATTCAATTTCAAGTGATTTTGAAGTTGAGAAGTTTGTTAATTGGGAGGATAGGTCAGCTAATAGAGGAGGAACAATATATGATTATTAACAATTTAAATAATAGAATTATGATAACTTACAAGAGAGAAGTAATAAAAGAAGAATGGAATGCTTTGATAGTAACAGATAGTTACAAGGTTTTAAAGGTATACTACTTTGACATCCACATAGGGCATATTGAAAAGAATAACGAGGAGTGGTTTATGTGGGGTAAGGATGGAGGAGAGTATGTACTTGGTGGCTTAATTCAACGTGAAGTAAAGGAGTCAATAGAGCGTGTAATAGCTGAGTTAGAGACTGCTAAAAGCAAGGAGGAAATACTAGTTATATTCAATTCATCAGCAGTATCTGATAACCTCTTACAGACCTTGAAAGAGATTAGAACACCTATTCAGCCATCTGTAGAAGAAACGTTTAATAAGTTAATAGATAGCTATATAGAAGTAAAGGATGAGTTATTAGACTATACCTCTGAGTATCACGATGGAATGTTTTACGACATAGAGGGTTATTGCTCAGTTGATGTTGAGGATATTGACCTAGACTGCCTTAGGCTTCAAGTTGGTCATTTTAAGAGCCTGCTAGTAGCACTAAAAGGGATAGAGTATACTTACTGCTAGAATAGATAAATTAAAGAAATAACAACAATTTAAAATAAATAATTATGGAAAGTATTGGAGAATATTTTTGTGATGAGGAAGATTACTATTATAACACTTGGATTAATGGCAATAAGAATCACGTTATAGCACACTTAAGAGTGTATGGTTGTAGTACTTACATAAATTACTACAATAGAATTATAGACCAATTTACACACGATGAGTCTTCACTTAATTCCTTACTTAAAAAAGTGAGGAAACAAACAGGTTCACCAATTAATAAACAATATTTATGATACCAATAGGCTAAAAGGTTCATTGGGAGGGTTCGATTCCCTCCTAGCTAACTAATTTTAAATTACATATTATGAAAAACATTTATAAGCTAACGGCATTCGATATCAAGAGTGGAATTTTTATTGAAGAGGGTTACTACACCTCAAAGAGTAAGGCAATGGATAGCAAGGATAACTTGTTGGAGTACCTAATATTTAACCATCGTCTAGGGGGTTATTTGGAGGAGGTAGCTGATACACCAACCTCATCAACCACTATCATCGACAATAAGTATAAGGTCAGAGTAACTATGCACACCATAAGAACTATGGTTGGAGGTTACAATTAAAAACAATTTAAAACAAATTTATTATGATGACAATAAGAAAAATAAAGCAGATGTGTATAGAATTAGATATGTCAAATATTGAGGTAGGAGATAGTAGTATAGGTACACATATAGATGGTAAGTTCTTTCAATTCAGAGACTTACACGATGTAGAGTTATTCTATAGCAATATCTCATTAAAGGAATTGCTTAAGATATATGCACAATATAATGGATTAGAGGACTATAGGATTGAGAATCCTAAAGACTATAGAGAGTCTTATAATTTAGATTTACTTACCATTATTGACTTCCTATAGAATTAAAAACAATTTAAAATATAGAATTATGAAAGTTACTTATAGTAATGATTTAGGCTACCAACATTGGAACCTTGAATTAACAACTAAAAATGAAGAGGAGTTTGATAGAATAGCGAAATTCATTTTAGATGAATTAGATTATTACGATGTAGAAATAGTTGGTTGTCCAACTGAAAATGCTGATGGATATTATGATAGTTTCGCAATCGAAAAATGTCAAGGTTCAAAAGCAGAGGTAATGAAAGCCTTTAGAGGTGTAGTAAAGAAATTTAGAAAAATTAATAAAAACAAATAGAATTATGAAAGTATATACAACAACTAAGAGATTAACGGTAAAGGTAATCAGAGATTACTTTAATGAGCAAGGTTACGAAGCTAGACATAGCTTTAAGGGATTAAAGTACGCTAGTAATGAGTTGGCAAAGGAAACAAATTTAAGTCCCTTAGATTTACTCTTATTAGTAATAGAAAACAGACCTATAGATGAGGCTTACACACATAGCTACGGATTCCACACAAGGAATGGGAGGCATCTTATAGAGACATTCGCTAATTATTATAGATTATTTGAAAATAGATAGAATTATGAAATTATTTAATAAGGTAGTGTTAGGCATAATCAATATGTGCCTAACGGCAGTATGGGTAGTAATGTTTGCTTTAACTTTAAAGGTTATTGTATGAGGTACTACAAGGAATTAACTAGCCTACAGAGGGCATTAATAAAGATGGTATTGCTGAATGGGATACTATTCTTAATTTGTTTAATTTAAAAATATAGTTATTATGAAATATAAAATGAAAGATTTAAATAAGGGGTTAGATGGGATAGGTTTTTTAAGAGACTTAGTGAATGCTTATGGTTGGAGGAACGAGAATTTGAATGGGGAAAAGACACCAACTATGTTGATTAATGAGTACTTGAAATATGTTAATGGAGATACAGATTTAGATGGCAATAAGCTAGACTAAACTTTAATTTAAAAATATAGTTATGGTTATATATGAAGATACTAAGGAAAGAAATATATGCAAGTTCATCAACGATGTAGATTGTACGGATAGTCAGTTGTGTGACTTTGTCGACAATGGTATAGTCAAGGTGGGTGGCACACTGCATATAAGAGATGAGTATAAACTTTTAAATAAAAAATAAGATGAGAGATTTCAAATTAACAAAGGTTCAAGACATAATAAATAGGGTAAATTCAAAGCAAGACTTTATTATTGACATAGAGGGAGGTTGTGATGGTAGGTATGTAGTAGGTGTTAAGAACCTATACAAGGGTTCTAACCCATCTATAGAGCCTTACCTACAATTACTAGTAAGGAATGAATTGAAAGAGGGTATGCACGATTGTATAGGTGGATGGATGGATAAGGATACTAACACTTATTATCTAGATTCCAATTTTAAGGTGGAGCAGTTAGGTACGGCACTAAAGATAGCAAAGGATAACAACCAAAAAGATATCTATGATACGGTGTTAGGACTAGTAATAGAGGTTAACGATTAAAGCGAAACCACTATCATCATTCT
>Ga0098055_1000521_pt1 | contig 22822 bp, 7 predicted proteins | sample 17_taG_FD_75107 | JGI IMG/M metagenome (GOLD analysis project Ga0098055, IMG submission 75107) | Marine viral communities from the Subarctic Pacific Ocean - 17_ETSP_OMZ_AT15314 metaG | ecosystem: Environmental > Aquatic > Marine > Oceanic | place: Pacific Ocean | collected 2015-01-18 | reverse complement strand
GAAACTGTGTAGTTCATTGTGGAAACGTTAGTGGCCGACCTGTGGTGGTGCCAGTCGCCTAGGAATATGCAGGTCTCACAACCTTCTGCCTTGGCCTGTGCTATGAACCACTTTACGAACTCTTCGCAGTCATCATTGTGTACACGACTGTTACCTTTAAGGCCGAAGTGTATGTCCGTGAAACAGGCTACCTTTTTAAAGAATGCCATGGATTACCATTTCTTCTTAACGATTGGTTTGTGATTGGTCATGTCTATCTTGTTTTTGAATTGCACGTCGTCAAAATCATCAGCATCGAGTTTGCCTTTTTTCTTCAGTGTCTTGTTCAATTTCTTCAATGTGGTCTTGTTTACTTGGTGCACGTCACCGTGTGCTGTCTTCATTCTCTTCTGGTATGACGGTCCTGCAGTTTCATTCTCATTCTGTCTTGTGAAACTGGGCATCATGCCGTTGTACTCCAACAGGTCGTCCCTGATTGCTTGATTCTTCTTTTCTATGTTCAGAATCCTCGTGAAACTGTTTGTGATCGCCGCTGTGTAATATGCAAACGGGTTATCAGATTTTGACTCATCAAATTGTAGTCCAATTTGACTTAATTGCATCAACGCCTGTGACTGCATCTCGTCATTGTATGTGTAACCTCTCCAGTTGGCCCTGGTACCATATCTCTCACACAACTTCATATACATCATGGCCAGTTGGTTGGTCATCTTGCCGTGGTCCACAGAGAAGTTTCCGTTGCTCATTCCTCCCACCCAGTGGGATTTACCCACGCACACCAGTTTGCCTTTTTTGTCAAACTTGTAGTGCTGGAACGGAGGAAAGTTTACTTTGCTGTGATGATCTGCCACTGTCTTGGGATTGCGTTTCCGCTCGTCGTCCATGGGCACATGATCGAACATCATGACCCTGAAAACTAGATCCGTTTTCTCTATCTTCCTGGGACTGACAGTGTAGTCCACTAATTTTATCTTTTTCAGTCCAGCCGCTTTGGCCTCTTCCCATGCTTCCTGTGTCAAACGCTTGGCCTTAGCCTTACGTGCCTGGGCCACCGCACTGGCGTTGACTTTCTTCAGATTGGGCACTATGAGGTCATATTGTGCATCCTCGGGTGCGACGTATGAGCAGTATGTGTTCTTGCTGGCGTGTATCTGTGCCAGTAGATCTCGGTTGTTTAGGTACTTGACTCTCTTCATAATTCCTTTACTTTATATTAATGTGAATGACCACAAACAGGTCTGTTGAATCGTGCCGTATGGTGAATTAAGTGCGCCTAAAATAATGCCTATAAATATAGTTAAAGTATACGAAATTTTACAAAGGAAAGCAACCATATAATGGCATTCGGAGACATAGGAAAAATAGTCAAGAACGTGGGAGGAGGCATATTCAACAGGACTCTGGGTAGGCTCACGGGTGCTGGTATTTCTACGGATTCTAGGATAGTGCAGGCCAGGGCCAAATGGTCCGGACGCTCGGACAAAACCGACTGGCGTGTGAGACTGCAGGTGCTGGATGGACCTTTAACCAAATTTTTTGATTTCAACAATAATCCTATAATGCAACCATTGGCGGCATCACAGGGCATATTTTGGCCTTTGACACCCGCGGTTGTGATACAGCATTCTGCAAACTACAACGCCATGGATCAGGTGCACAGCAATTACCCACATCAGGCATACCAGAACTCACAGGTGGACTCCATGAACATAATTGGAGAATTCCCTGTACAGAATTCTGAGGACGCCAAGCACTGGGTGGCGACTGTGAATTTCCTAAGGACAGCGACCAAGATGTTCTTTGGTAAGGAAGATGGCATAGATGGACTCAAAGGTAATCCGCCACCAATCATGCACCTTTTTGGTTATGGGGATCACATGTTCAACAAAGTGCCTGTGGTAATCAACACGTTCAACGTTGAGTTGAGACCCGGCATAGATTATATCTCCACGAAACAGTCTAACACAGAGTACAAACAACTTACAGGGTCAGATGCTGGGGAGTTTTTAAACTCCGGTGAATCACAGACCTGGGCACCCACACTGTCAAACATATCAGTGCTGGTGACACCTATCTACAGCAGGGATTCAATTAAGAATTTCTCAATGAAAAAATTCGTCAACGGAGAACTTAACGGAAAAGGTAGCAACGAGGTAGGATTCATCTAATGGCCAAGTACTCAAACACATCACCATACTTTGAAACAAGGGAAGTAGCAGATTACCTAGATATACTGAATCCAAGAACCTTGACAGCCGAAGCAGATGACCAAAGTTACACAATAGAGAGGACCTATGCCTACAGACCAGACCTGTTGGCCTATGACCTTTATGGCTCACCGAGGCTTTGGTGGGTGTTCGCACAGCGTAACCCAGACCAGATTGAGGATCCAATCTACGACTTCAAACCAGGAGTGACGGTTCAACTGCCAAAGAAAGAGAACCTGCTCAAAGACCTGGGGATATAATCCATGGCAGATTATTATAATGGTCCGGACTTTGGCGAAACTATCACAGAGAAAGGCACCCTAAACAAAGGCAACGATATCTACGTCACCACAATCAACGATCCCAATACCTTACATCAGTTCGCTTCCTACAATTCGTTGTTCACTCTGAGTGCCCTGTCGCAAAGAGACCTCGAAGACACGCCAACACTTCTAAACTCCAAACCACATGACATCATAGTGAGGAGCTCTGGTATTGGACCAGACGTCAATCAAAGTTCACCGGCTACTGACCTTAGAAAAGCATTTGATGATGTTGCTGGGTCAAGGGAAAATAAGAGACTTGTAAGTGCGGCCTTAAGAAGCAGGGAAACTCTTGGAAGGAACAGAGACCTTTACATCAGGAACGTTACGATGAACAGCGTACCTGGCCTCAACGAAAAGAGGAGGCTGACATCTGTGACAAATATATCGATGGAGATAGTGGAACCTTCGGGCATAACACTGTTGGAGAGGATACGTGGTGCGGCGATCAACAACGGGTACTTGGATCACCTGGATGCTCCGTTCCTGTTGACCATAGACTTCAAAGGATTTGACGAACAGGGTAGGCCTGCATCCGCCAAAGACTCACAGAACATGAAAAGACTGATACCTGTGAAACTTGTGGACATGCAGATGGACGTCACCCAGGCGGGCACTGTGTATGCCGTCAAGGCCATACCCTACAATGAATTTGCATACGTGAACAGATTCAACTATCCAAGGACGGCGGGAACACTGTCACCGGATGGAAAGAGACTGTCAGACGTGTTCAAGACACTGGAAGCACTGTTGAACAAACAGAACGAAGACGAGAAAGATACTGGACTGGTAGAGAAACCAGACGTGTACACAGTCACGTTTGACAGCAAGGGCATAGAGGACACTTTCATCACGACTGAAAATCTCGAGCAGAACGGAATGGCCTCGCAAGGGGTAAACGGTACTGATGGAGGATTTTATGTGGCCAATGAAATTGCAATACCACCTGACTACATGAAGATCAACACCAACTTCGCCATAACCAAGATCCTGGAAGAGATCATGAAGGGCCACCCTGCATACTCGGACAAGAAGTTTGACCAGTGGAAGACCAAGGTAACGAATACACTTAATGTCGCACAGTTCAAGGGTGGTGCACAGGGGGTTTTGGACAAGGAACAGGACTTCTACTTCGACTACTTCAAGATAAGGGCCAGCGTGGTACCGATAGAGGGTGAATTTGATACCATACGTGCTATGAACAGGAAGAAGATCAATTACCACGTTGAACCTTACAAGGTACATGCCTACTCTTTGGCCATTCCGGGCGTCAGCACAGGACAGAACTTCAAGAACTTCGTTTTCAAGACCTACAACTACATATTCACAGGCGACAACGTGGACGTGATGGATGTGAACATCAACTACAAGGTGGCGTACTTCCAGTCGCGACTGAAAGATTTCGAGGCAACCGATGTGCGTAAGAACACCATAGAGGATGCCTCCGACAAAGCAACTGGAGGAACCAGTGCTACAGATCACAACACGGATGGTAACCTAATGACCAGATCACATCCAGACACTGCTAAATCAGAGGGCACCGGCAAGACCGGTGGCACACCCACACAGTTGGATTCGTTCTTGGATTCATTAACACATCCATTGGCGGACATGGTCAACGTGAGGATGGAGATTCTCGGAGATCCAGCGTGGATCAGCCAGTCACAGTTCATACCTCTTAATGCAAAGAGTTTCGCGAGAGGTGCCGGCAAGGCGACTGATCCAGACATAGGGTATTGGAGGCGTAACAAGGACAGGATTTGGAACAGTGATCTGCGTTGCTACAACACAGATGTGGCGGAACCCATCATAATGCTTAACTTCAGAATGCCAACAGATTTCAATGATCAAACCGGTGTGTATGAATTGCAGGCAGACCAATCGGCGGAATTCAGTGGTCTGTATAGAGTGGTGCAGGTAGAACACAACTTCACGGACGGCAAGTACACCAACGTGTTGAACCTAACCAGATTCAACAACCAGGGAGTTATCATATCAAATCCTGTGCCCAGCGCCAGCGTCACCGTAAGGGGAGGCGAATCGTTTATCGTACTGAAGAACGAACTGACTAAATTTTACAGTTTAAAAGAATTGACCAATGTAAAATCCAACTTAACTAGTATAGGAAGGAAATACATCGATCTCGCTTCTGCAAACGTGAGTAGAATAAAGAATAAAATTACGGATAAAATAAAAGGATTCATTAGTTAATGTCATTGCACGATTACCTCAAGGGAGATGCTTCCACATCGAAAGCACCAGGATCGGACAAGTCCTGGACGGGCACAAACCCTGGACCATACCTTGGCATAGTCAAAGGAAACATGGACCCAACCAGGATGGGACGATTGAAAGTACACATTCCAAGCCTGGCAAAGACCTCAGACCCATCAGAGAACCAACTCATAACCTGCGAATATCTTGCACCTTTCTACGGAGCCAAGGGCGGCAAGTACGCCAAGGGAGCGGGCACAAGTTTTGAAGACTCACAGCACTCGTACGGCATGTGGATGGTACCACCTGATCTGGAGACTAAGGTCTTGGTCATATTTGCGGAAGGCAAGATGGAGCAGGCCTACTGGATAGGCTGTGTGCAGGATCCTTACACCAATCACATGACTCCGGGAATAGCGTCCAGCACCAACACCAACGATGCGTTGGACGGTACTTTTGAAGGACCAGACGCAGGATTTCAACAAGATAAAAAATCAAAATATGGTACAACAAATGTGCCATCGGGAGAGCTCAACAGGAACAGACAAGGTGCGTTACAGAACGGCAACTACGAGTCGATACCAAAACCCATACACCCATTCGCAGAAACACTTCTTAAACAAGGTCTTAGTGCGGACGACATCAGGGGTAACACATCCAGTTCGGCACGTAGGGAAACACCTAGCCAGGTTTTTGGTATAAGCACACCAGGTAGAAAAGATGAGACAACAACAAAAGTAAATGTAGGTACAAGAGATTCAGAAGCAAAAGATTTCGTAACCAGGAAAACAGGGCACACTTTCGTTATGGATGATGGTGATGTCGATGGAAACAATCAACTGACAAGATTGCGTACAGCATCTGGTCACCAGTTGTTGATGCATGACACAGAGGGTGTGGTGTATCTAGCCAATGGTTCAGGAAAAGCATTCATCGAGATGGACACAGATGGCACGATCAGTGTTTACTCAGATGGTGGCATTAACATGAGATCGGGCAGGGACTTCAACCTACACTCAGACATGAACATTAACTTCCACGCTAAGGGCAGTCTTAATTTCACGGCAGAACAGAATGTGAATCTGAACGCAGAAATGAATGTACATGCAATGGCGAAAGAGGCAATACGTGTTTCCTCTCAAGGAACATTGAGTAGTTACGCAGGCACAGTGCTTTCATCATTTTCAGCAGGGACACAGATGCACGGATCTGCCAGAAACTTTGACCTAGCAGGAGCAGAGGTACACTTCAATTCACAATCAGCGAGAGCAGGATGGGGACCTAGTTGGTTGGTACCAGAACACGCCAACGTTGGCATTAAGGTAACCGGAGGCCCTGGAGGATTGATCGATATAGACGATGACAATCCTATTGTGGCAGGAAAACCCAACAAGATAGAGAACAAGACTACGGTGACAGATTTTGTGACTCACGAACCTTACGACAGACAAAGCAGTACTGCAAGGACTAAGAAATATATCAACGAGGCTGTGGAAGAGATTAAAAAATCTAGCCCGGGATTATCCGCCTCAGAACTTAAACTTATTAAATCAGAATTGTTAAAACAACCAAGCATAAAAGCAGTGGCAGACAAACTGGGCAAGGTCGTGAAACTGAACGACAACATCAAACTGCCCATAAAAAATCTAAACACACTGGTGGCAAAGGCAGATGCGATCAATAAACTTATAAATCTAGATCCAAAGGAAGCAGTGATGAGTTTCGTGCATGGACAGGTAGCCAATCTAAAAAATCAGGCAATAAGTGCTGTGAAGAGTTTCTTTAGATTTTAGGGAGTAAATAAGCATATGGCATACGGTGATTCAGGTTCAGGAGACTTATCAAACAAGACGGTGACCTTTAAGGGTTTCAGTTCACGTGCGGACAAGAAGAACTTCAAACTGTACGACTTTGAGGTGGCCAAGCAGGACCTCATAAACAGGCTATCAGTGCGGAAGGGCGAGAGGGTTGAGAACCCAGAGTTCGGCACAATAATATATGATGCCATATTCGAACCATTCACGGAAGCACTTAAGGACGCTATAGTGGAAGACATCACGGCAAATCTCAACGCGGACCCACGTATAGCCACAGAGGAGATCTTGGTCTCAGAAGCGGACAAGGGCATAGCCATACAGGCCACTATTACGTATGTTCCTCTGAATATTACCGAGAAACTGAGATTCAACTTCGATGAGAATTCGTTGTTACGCCTATCTTAATATACGCACATTTCCTAACATATAAATACCATTGTAATTACAATGGCCACAACAGATAGACAGAACAGATTATTAGTAGCGGAAGATTGGAGGAAGATCTACCAGGCTTTCCAACAGGCCGACTTCAAGAGTTACGACTTTGAAACTCTAAGAAGGACCATGGTGGCATATCTCAAGGAGAACTACCCAGATGATTTCAATGATTTCGTTGAGAGTTCTGAGTACGTGGCCCTGATAGATCTTATTGCTTATATTTCACAGGCACTTTCATTCAGGGTTGACTTGAATGCTAGGGAGAATTTTCTTGAAACTGCTGAGAGAAGGAACTCGGTTCTGAGATTGGCGAGGCTGATCAACTACAACGCCAAGAGGAATCTGCCGGCCACAGGAATGTTGAAGATAGATTCCATATCAACAAGCCAGGATGTTACTGACAGCACGGGTACAAACCTAGCAAATTCAACGATTATATGGAATGACTCTGCAAACTCAAACTACAGAGAACAGTTCACTGCGATTCTGAACGCGGCCAACCAATCAGGACAACTGTTTGGTAACCCAAGGGAGTCAGGCTCCATAGGTGGGATCAGCACCGAGGTCTACACTTTAAGTTCTAACCAGTTGGATCTACCCATATTCAAATTTCAGAAATCAGTAGGAGGCATATCGAGATCATTCGAAATTGTTTCAAGTACCATAACAGATTCTGATTCAATATACGAGTCATCACCAGTTCCGGGAACAGGACTGACATACACATACAGGACAGATGGTTCTGGGGACAGTTCTAACAACACAGGATTCTTCTTCTTGTTCAAACAGGGCACACTACAGCAAACTGATTTCACAGTGGACACGTCAGTGACCAACTACATTAAATCTTTGGACGCATCCAACATCAACAACTCGGATGTGTGGCTTTACAAGTTGGATCAGTTTGGACAGTTGTCAGAATCATGGACGAAAGTTCCATCTCTTTCTGGAAACAATGCAATTTACAATTCGTTGTCAAAGGCGGAGAGAAACACGTATAACGTAGTTACGAAAAACAACGATGCGATTGATCTAGTGTTTGGAGATGGCAATTTCTCAAACATACCCCTAGGTAGTTTCAGAACATATTACAGGGTAAGCGACAACGCCAAGTATGCGATACAGTCATCGGACATGCAGAACGTACAGTTGACGGTGCCTTACACGGACGCCAACGGTGCACAGCAATCATTGACAATGAGCATAAGTCTTAAGGCCAGCGTCTACAATTCGGCGGCAACGGAATCAAATGATTCAATAAAAGAGAAGGCCGCACAGGTATACTACTCACAGAACAGGATGATCACGGCAGAGGACTACCAGGTTGTTCCACTATCTGCATCACAGGAGATTGTGAAAGTGAGATCTGTGAACAGATCAGCATCTGGCATAAGCAGGGCCAAAGAAATACTGGATCCGACAGGTGCATACTCCAATGTGAGCGTGTTCGCAGATGATGGCATACTGTACAGGGAAGAATCTCTACAACGATTTACTTTCACGTTCAACAACAGGAGCGACATACAGTCCACGATAGATACATCAGTTGAGGCGAAATTGAAGGAAGCATATGCTAGACAGTTCTACTATCTTAAGTATGGCACTAAAGATGCCAGCACACTTTCAGCAACGTGGAATTCCACTACAACATCAACTAACACAAACACAGGTTTCTTTCTTTCTGGTCGTGCATTAGTAATAGGAGATTCAGCAACTAGCAACATGAAGTTTGCCAAGCCAGGTGCATTGGTTAAGTTCACATCACCAGACACAAGGAAGTTCCTAAACGGAACCTTGGTCGCATCAACAACTGACAACGCAGAGGACAGGGTATGGGCCAAGATCGGAGAAGTTGTGCTTGATGGTGCAAATGGCGGAGTAGGAAACCTAGAGTCGGGAGTAGGTCCTGTCACACTCACTGATATAATACCACAGGGTTCTGTAATAAATGCAATAATTCCTAATTTTACAACTTCATTTTCTGCAACACTAGAAGCAGATTTGCAAGACAGGATAGAAGCATACGAAGAGTTTGGACTGAGATATGATGTAGATTCAGAGACATGGAAGGTCATAACATCAACTAACCTCAGCACTAGCACATCTTTTGATCTAGCCGGAGCGGGATCAACTGCGGGCACAAACGCAGATGCCAGTTGGTGGTTCAAATTTACCAATGACGGAAACACATACACCGTGCAATATAGAAAACTGGATTACATATTTGAATCGGATTCACAGAACAAGTTCCATTATGACGTGGAAGAAAAAATTTACGACTACACAACAGGCAAGAGTGTAAAAGACACAGTAAAAATACTTAAAACAAACAGCATAGTTTCATCAGGTAACAGTGTTGGATATCCAATAACATGGCAGGTGGTTGACGTGGTAACAGAAGCGGACGGCTTCCAGGACAACAGGAAAGTTAAAGTTGGGTTCTTCGACGACGACGATGACGGTGTGGTGGACAATCCAGAACTGTTTGACATATTCGTCGAACCTTCTCTATCGGAGTCCACTAAATTTGTCTTCTTTGAGAAGTACACATCCTATGACAACATCGAGAGATTCAGACCATACGCATCAACAAATTTTGTTGTTGCACAGAATGAAGCAGACATAAATCTTAACACAACAGCATATGATGATGAACAGTTGTTTTACTTCTATGACAGTGCAGAGGATGTCATCAAGTCTTACAGTTCTACAACGAACACATTATCTACAACCACAGATTACACTGCCAGGAGAGGTAGGGGTTCAATCAACTTCCAGTACAAACACCACGCAGGACAGGAGACTAGAATAGATCCCAGTGTTTCAAACATAGTTGACGTGTATCTGTTAGAAAGAACTTACGACAACCTTTTCAGGATCTGGTTGCAAGACGGTGGTAGCAAACCAAATACAGCAACAGCGGACCAGTTGAGGATCAATTACTCGGGCACACTTAACCCATTGAAATCATTGTCAGATCAGATCATATACCACCCTGTGAAATACAAGATACTTTTCGGTTCAAACGCAGACGAGCAATTACAGGCAACTTTCAAAGTTGTTAAAAATCCAAAGACCAACGTGTCGGACGCAGTGGTAAAGACCAGAGTGATTGCCGCAATAAACGAATTCTTCGCACTGGACAACTGGGATTTCGGAGACAGTTTTTACTTCACAGAATTAGCCGCTTACATACACAATCAACTAGCACCAGACTTGTTGACAGCGGTCATTGTGCCCAACCAGTCAGGACAGGGTTTTGGGTCCTTGTTCCAACTTGACTCGGCGGCGGACGAGATTTTCATCAGTGGGGCCACCGTTGATGATGTGTCAATCATAACAGCACTGGGAGCCAACCAACTGGCGGCCTCCGGCACTGTGGTCACATCGACATCAACTACCACGACCAACACCACGACAGGATCAGCAGTGTCAGGCTCTACTACAACAGGTTCCGGTTCAAGCACCGGCAGTAGTGGGTCAGGATACTAATGGCGGACAATCCCACAAACGCTTTAACCAATAACGAAGTTGTCAAACAGGGCACCAACGAGTACAGACGTACTGTACAGCACCTACCTGCTTTCTACAGGACGGACGCCAATCAACGTTTCCTGGCCAGCACGATGGATCCGTTGGTACAAAAAGGATCTTTAGAAAGACTTGATGGCTACGTAGGCAGACAAGATGCCTACACCAGGGATGTCAGCGACAGGTACATCACTGCAACAAGCAGGGACAGGTTCGCATATCAGTTAGAACCCGCCGTCACCTACACGGACAGAGACACAACATCTGTGAATCCTGAAGACCAGGTCAAGTTCACTGGAACGTATGACGACTACATAAACCAGATCAAGTACCTGGGAGGTAATGTCAACAACCACGATAGACTCAACAAGGAAACTGTGTACAGTTGGAATCCGGCCATAGACTACGACAAGTTGGTCAACTACAGGGAGTACTACTGGATGCCGGATGGACCAGGTGCCATAGAGATAGATTCTGTCGGACCAAGTGCGGTAGTGGAATATTCCGTAGAGAATTTGGCGCAAGGCGCTTATAACTTCACCCACAGGGAAAACGAAAACAATCCTATATTAACACTATACAGGGGTAACACCTACAAGTTCAACGTGAACGCCAAAGGACATCCGTTCTGGATAATGACGGAACCATACAAGAGCAAGATATCTGCGGATGGCTCAACGTCAACCATATTTGACACAGGCGTTACGAACAACGGAGCCGACTATGGAACAGTGACGTTCACTGTGCCTACTACAGGTGCTCCGGACACTTTATATTACCAGTGTGGTAACCATGATGCCATGTACGGCATCCTACAGATAAAAGATGCCACAAGCACTACAGCGATAAACGTCGAGGACGATATTGTTGGCGCAAAAAATTACAGTCTAAGAACTTTAGATTTATCAAATGGTATGAAGATTAAGTTCACGAACTCATTAGTGGCGACAGCATACCAGGACAAGGAATATTATGTGGAGGGTGTGGGCGATGCAATAACACTCACAGATGTTGAGGATTTAATTACCCCAGGCTCATATGCGACAGAATCCACTATACTGTATGATCAGGTAGGATATGATTCAAGACCATACGCTAAAGCGTATTACACTCCGGAGAACAAAGATTACATAACGATCAAGAGGGATTCACAGGACCAGAACGCCTGGTCTAGATACAACAGATGGTTCCATAAATCCATCATAGATGAAACAGCAAGGATCGGTGGTTTCACTCCCACGCTGAACGAGGACGACAGAGCAAAGAGACCTATTATAGAATTCGATTCAGGATTGGCACTATACAACCATGGAACTGTGGCCAAAAAATCTGTCACGCTGTATGACACAGTAACAACTGACGCCTTCAGCACAGTGGTCAAACAGACAGGTTACATAGTCGATGGAATAGCATTGGCAGATGGCATGAGGATAGTGTTTGCCGCGGACACAGACACACTGGTAAAAAATAAGATATATGATGTGAACTTTGTGACAGCGGGAGACTCCACTCAAGTCATAAACTTGACAGAAGCGTCCGACGGCACCCCGGCAGACAATGATTCCATATTCATAGAGTTCGGAACAACAAACCAAGGCAAGACTTTCCATTACGACAACACAACAGAAACTTTTATAGAATCACAAGAGAAGACAGGGGTGAACCAACAACCATTGTTCGCTATGTTCGACAACGACCACACACCGTTCGATGATGACACAACATATCCAAATTCAACCTTCACAGGAGCGAAGGTTTTTGCTTTCGCAACCTCAGACACAGCAACCACAGATACTGTGCTGGGGATCAAAGTGAAATACAACACAATAAACAATGTCGGTGACATTGTGTTCGATTCGGACCACACGTCAGGAACATTTACCTACAAGAGTGGAACACAAACGCTTACAAAAAATTTAGCCGAGGGACACCTGCACTACACCACAGGCAGAAGCACACACAACTCGAGAAGTGCTTGGATAAAAAGAACGTCGGAAAGTAAGCAACGTGTCATACGTACATTCATAGTAGATGCCACAGAGAAACAGTTGTTCCCTATTGACTTCTACAAGGATTCAGCGGACATAACAGATCTTGAAGTTTCTGTATCAGTTAACGGTACGAGGAAAACACTGACTACAGATTACACATTGGAGACCGGCACAAAAAACAAATACGTTAAATTCAACAAGGCACTAGAAGTTAATGATCAGGTCAGGATCGCTGGACACAGCAGTGTCGATAAAGTAGAAAATAAAGGAATATACGAGATACCAGAGAACCTGGCTACAAACAGTCTCAATGAACAGTTGGGCACATTCACGTTTGGACAAATTCTAAATCACGTAAAGGACATACTAGACAAGAATCAAGATGTGAATGGAGCGATACCAGGAGTGTCAAATCTTAGAGATAAACCAGATGCAAGATTAAAGGGTGGTAGCATACATCAGCACGAAGGATCTTTACTGCCTGCTATATTCAATCTGTTAGATCAAGAGGCAAACTTTGTTACTTCATTAGATTACGCAGGTCAGGAATATGAGAAATGGTACAACGCATTCCTTACTCACGCAACTGGCACAGCATACGAAGGTGTTCCGGCCGACAGAGTGGACGAAATCATCACAGCAATAACACCTGGCAGGAACAACAGTTTCCCGTTCTATTATGAGGACATGTTGGGTTGGGGAGAAAATGTATCAACTAGGTCATACTCGGTTATGGGATCATCGCAGACAGAATACGCACTTGATTCACAACATGACATCACTACATTGAACAACAGGGCAGTGTACGTTTACCTCAATGACGTGCAATTATTACTGGGAACAGATTACACTTTCAGCACAACCAATGACAGCGTAGAGATCACGAAAGCACTGGCAGAAGGCGACAAGATTGTCATAAAGGATTACAGTGACACAACAGGAAGTTACATGCCACCATCTCCTACCAAATTGGGAATGTATCCTAGGTTCACTCCTGAGGTATTCACAGATACGACCTACATCACAGACACAGCAATGATCCGGAAGCACGACGGTTCCATAATAAAAGCATACGGTGATGAACGAGATGACCTAATAATTGAACTTGAAAAAAGGATCTACAACAATATAAAAGTCACGTACGACGCCGCATACATCGACATACATGATATCATGCCAAGTGCTTTTACGTCTACAGAATACAAACTACAAGAAGTAGACAGTGTGATGGGGCCAGACTTCTATCAATGGGCAGGACGTAACAATGTTCAGTACATCAACAACACAGTTTTCTCAGAAGGATCACCATTCACTTACAACTATGCTAGGTCCAAAGGCAGGCTGATAGATGAGAATCTACCAGGACACTGGAGGGGCATCTACAAATATTTCTACGACACTGACGCTCCGCATGTTAGACCATGGGAGATGTTAGGTCATTCAGAGAAACCAACGGATTGGGACGCAACATACGGAACTGCTCCGTACACCTCGGGCAACGATGTGTTATGGAACGCGGTTGCAACAGAACCAGGCAGATACGGCAAGCCTTTGATAAAAGACTACCTACCGGTAGATGCATCTGGAAACTTATTAGATCCATTGGCGGCAGGACTAGTTGACAATTTTGACATACCAGGACGACAGAACGCTTGGAAGTTTGGTGATCAAGCACCAGCGGAGACGGCGTGGAGAAGATCTAGTGCTTATCCATTCACGGCCGTGAAGGCTTTGGCACTGACCAAACCCGCAAAATTCTTTTCAAACCTTTTCGATCCATCAAGATTGACAACCAATGTTGCTGGAAACCAGATTTACACAGAGACAGGAATAAGAAAAACATTAGCCACTGCCAGGTATCACTTGGAGACCGAAACAAATTTAGCAACGGGTGTAACAACAAAATACCAGACAGCGGGTTATCAACCGTATGTGGTCAATCACTTGATTTCAAAGAACTTGGATGCCAAGACCTTCTACTACGACAAGATGAAAAATCTAAGTGTTCAGTTGGCATACAAGTTGGGAGGGTTCACGGACAAGGACAACATTAAAATCTTAACAGACAGTGTGTCCCCGGGATCCAAATCAGGATCAAAATTTATACCAGACGAAAACTACAAGATATTGTTCAGGACATCAAATCCTGTGGACAGTTTCCAGTTCTCTGGTGTGCTGATAGAGAAGAACACGGACATCAGTCAGGATGGTTCTACTGTACTAGGCGGATACAAGATATTAGGTTACAGCACAACTAAACCATATTTCAATTTCAACTATCCGGTCAAGACCACAACGGCAACAGCGGTATCGACAGAAGGATCAACGGTAGTAGAACAGTATACCGCATACCAAGAAATTACGCAGACCATACCATATGGTCATGTATTCAATACCATACAGGACGTGACTGATTTCTTGTTTGGATACGGACATTGGTTGGAATCACAAGGATTCCAATTCAACAAATTCTCAAATGAATTAAAAGAAACACTGAACTGGGCGAACGCAGTCAGAGAATTCTTATTCTGGACCACGCAGGAATGGGCTCCAGGATCAGCGATAACCGTCTCACCGGCCGCTGACGGATTCGAACTAAACACCAACAACAGCATTGTAGGGAAACTGAGGAACCTGGCAGGTGACTATTCACTTCTAGACTCAGGAGGCAGGAAGATAGACATCAGTGAGATATCTACCAAACGAATAGGCAAGACTTTTGAACTGGGGATCAAGTCTGACACCATCGGACTTTACAACATAGCATTGAACACTGTTCAGAAGGAACACGTATTGTTGTTTGACAACAGCACAGTGTTCGCGGACATAATATATGATCCATTCACAGGTTTCAGACAACAGAGATTGAAACTAGTTGGATGGAAGACAGCAGGATGGAACGGTGACTACTACGCACCAGGTTTCGTATTCGATGCCGCACAGGTCACATACTGGATTGCCAACACAGACTACAGGATAGGCGACAGTGTAGAGTACCAAGGCAAGTTCTATGTGGCAAAATCTAATCACAACTCAGGATCAACCTTCGATGAAACCTATTGGACACTCAAGGATGAGAAACCAGCACCACAGTTGATACCAAACTTCGAGTACAAGATCGCACAGTTCAATGACTTCTATGAGATGGAGACCAACAACTTTGATGAATCGCAACAGCAGTTGGCACAGAGATTGACTGGGTACCAGAGCAGGGACTACCTGGAGAACCTATTCGTCAACGACGTTTCACAGTACAAGTTCTACCAAGGCTACATCAGGGAGAAGGGCACGCAGAACGCCATAGACAAGATCCTAAAGGCCAAGTACGAGGGCGAGGATATCTCACTCGACCTTTATCCGGAATGGATGATAAGGACAGGTAACTTCGGCAACACAGATTCCATAGAGAACATACAGATCACACTGAAAGACGATGAGATCACGGCAGATCCACAGAGCATAGAGTTGTTGGACACGTCCAATGACACGGTCGAATATACAAGATCAGATGCCATTGCCAAAGACAACTTCTACTACAAGCCAGTGGAGTACACAGCATCAGACACGTTCAAGAGATTGGACTACACCAAGGAAGGTGTCAGTAGGGACACAGCACAGGTGTTCAAGACAGCAGGATACCCGCAAGTTCAACAGGTGCAACACACAGCCTTCGACATAGAAGAGATCCTGGATTTAGACATGAACGCCATAACGGCCAATGACCTTGTATGGGTTGCCAACAAGAGCAACCTTGACTGGGACGTTTTAAGGATCACTAGTGCTGGCATAAAGATAGCGAATCTACACTTAATAAACGATGCCTCACAGTTGGAGATCACTTTCACAGGTTCTCACAATCTGACAGCAGGTTCCACAACTACACAAGCGGACTACTTTGGCATATCAAACAGTGAAGAAGCAACACTGAATGGCGTGTACCAGGTCAGTGCCACACCGGACCACAAAACGGTGATCATAGATTACGATGGCAACGTGGGATTCATTCCGGCACTGGAAGACGGCTCAACGGCAGACAGTTATGGAAACATCTACAAGTTCGTGTCTGTGAGATTGGCATCAATGGACAATGTAAATGACTTGATAGATTTTGAAAATTACACAGACAAGGATGACGCCATAGAACAACCAGGAGACAAGGTGTTCGCAGATGCTGACAGCTCAGGACTGTGGCGTGTGTATGAGAAACAGGATCCATACACCACAGCGATAGTGTTATCGCCAGACGCCAGCACAGCAGAGCAGGAGTTCGGACACAGGATAGTGGCACGTAATGACGGTAGGACAGTGGTTGCGTCTGCTCCAGGCAAGGGCCAAGGTGAGGTACACTTCCTATTCAGGACCTCGTCTACAGCGGGTACTCTTTTACAATCACAGTCTGTAGGAACCATGACCGACAATGATGACAACACCAGTAGGTTAGGTGAATCACTGTCAATGAGTACAGACGAGAACTTCGTTGTTGCAGGAGCACCATACACGAATGCAGTAGGTGCCGACGGTAGCACAAGATTTATTGACTCAGGCCTGGTAAAAATTTACATATGGGATCCTAGCACGTTCAAGTATGGCATACTAGACACACTCAGAAGTCCTACTGATGGATCCACATTGAATGAGAATGCCAATTTTGGATGGGCACATAAAATTTCAGAACCAGGGACTAGTTCGGTAAGAACGACTCCTGACAAATACCTCTTCGTATCAGCACCGGGCCATGACAACGACAGGGGTCGGGTATACATGTACACATGGGGAGTGGGTGCAGACGGTTCCACATATGACACATGGACACAGGACTACACAATAGAAGCACCAAACGGCGGTAGAGGCCAAAGATTTGGACACAGAATTCAAACGAATGACAACGGTGACATACTTGCCGTTAGTTCCGTTGCACCAGGCAACGCTGGCAAGGTGGAGATATTCATCAAGACGTCACAGAGCAATGATGGTAGCACACAAAATTCATTCGCACTGGCACAGACACTGACCGGGGTCACAAGCGATGGGTCATCTATAAACACAAAATTTGGCGAATCTATAGCAATGAGCAAAGATGGAACTACGCTGATTGTTGGAGCGCCTGGCGTTGATGGCACATCACATCCAGATGCAGGAGCGGTGTACTATTACAAATGGAATGCAGATGATTCCACAAACACCTACACCCTACAACAGACCATAAGTGCTCCAGAATCAAGCACTAACATGAAGTTTGGCACAAGCATGGATATCAGCCATGATGGTACGAGAGTAATCATAGGTGCTGAAAATTTTGCGAGTTCTAGAGAAATGAAATTTGACGCAGGGGAAACGACGTTTGACTTGCAGGACACTACCATAGTCGACAGCAACACGGGTTCGGGCGGGGCATTCACGGCAACCATGTACAACACTAAATTTGTTTTGGATGACAGACTGATCACAGACAACGTCACAGTGAATGATGACTTTGGAAGAGGCGTCTGCGTAATTGACGGTTCGGTCTACGTTGGAGCACCAAAAGACGATGGAAACACAACAACAGACGGAAGCACTAAAGTAGTGAATGACGGCACAGTGACCTGTTTCGATCTTACAGTCAACGGAGAATATGCTTGGAAGAATCTAGTGACTGAGACTGCACTAATGGACACGGAAAAACTAGGAAAAGTTTTTGAATTCAATAAAAAAACAAAACAATTACAGGATTACTATGACTTATACGATCCTATCAAAGGTAGGATACTAGGTATTGCAGACAGGGAGATTGATATCAAGACTGCGTGGGATCCAGCATCATACAACGTGGGACCAAAGGCCACTATCAAGACACCATGGGCGGAAGACCATAAAGGTGAGGTGTGGTGGGATCTTTCCACAGTAAAATGGTTGTGGTACGAACAGGACACGCAGGAATACAAACTCAACCACTGGGGACAGACATTCCCTGGTTCGAGCATAGACGTTTACGAATGGGTTGAATCAAGACTCCTACCAAGTGAATGGAACAACAGAGTCGAAGGCACGAGCTCAACGATATCAGGCATTGCACTGTATGGCGACGACTCAAATTACAGTGTGGTGCAGAAGTACGATTCACGACTGGACAGTTTCGTGAACGTCTACTACTTCTGGGTAAAAGGCAAAACAACATTGCCTGACAACACACACAGGAAGAACACGGTGGCGTTCGTTGCCAACCTGATCACAAATCCTAGGGCATTTGATCACAAATACTATTCTATCACAGACACTAACAAATTCCTATTGAACAATATTTCTAATTTGACGAATGACGATGTAGTACTTAATGTGGATATAAGGACAAACACATTCGAGGGAGATTCACACAGCGTATGGAAGTTGGTCAGGGAAGGTGACGCCGACTACAGACCAGGAGTGCAAGTAGAGTCACGTTGGTGGGATTCGTTGATAGGTAAAAATACTGCGGGAGACATTGTACCAGATTTAAATCTTCCGTTAAACGAGAGATACGGCAACAACGTCAGACCAAGACAGAGCTGGTATGTGGATAGGTATGACGCATTGAAAGAGATCATAGACTATGCAAACAGTGTATTAAAGAAAAATCAACTGGTGGGACAGGTAAACCTAACAAACTTGGATTCCCAGGATCCAGAACCAACGTCACAGAGTCTAGAATGGGACGCTTCGGTGGACACATATGCCGAGTTGACATACATTAACACAGCAGACATATCAGGTACAGTGAAATATCTTGTGAAAGCGGATGAGACTGCCAACAACTACTGGGCAATATACACCTGGGATGGCACGGAATGGTCGAGGACCAAGATACAAACGTACAACACTTCTGCATACTGGGGTTACACGGATTGGTACAAAGTTGACGGTGACATGATCCATGATGAGAACACTAAAATTGACAAGCAGGTTACATACCAGTACGAACTTGACACGCTGGATATCGCGATAGGCAAGCACGTCAAAGTTACAAGTGCGGACACAGGTGGTTGGAAACTGTTCATGAAGACTGCAACAGGATGGGAAAACGTTGGAACAGAGAACGGTACAATTAGGTTAAGCACTAAACTTTACGACTACAGCCAAGACGCATCGGGTTTTGCAGGACAGGACAACTTCGATGACAATTTCTTTGATCAAGAGCCAAGCATTGAGACAAGGAAAATTTTGACTGCATTAAGGGACGACATGTTCACGGACGAGTTAGCCGGAGAATACAACACATTGTTCTTTACAGGATTAAGAAGAGTTCTTTCTGAACAGACGTACGTAGACTGGATGTTCAAAACATCATTCATAAATGCTAAAAATTCTGTGAGGCAACTTGATCAGAGAAAAACATACACCACTGGCACGGACAGTTGGATAGAGAGCTACATCAATGAAGTCAAACCATTCCACACAAAATTAAGGGAATACAAACTAGGTTATGACAAAACAGAAACACAGGATGGCCTATTCTCGGACTTTGACAATCCCACTTTCTATGACGCGACAACAGGTAAGATCAGAAGTCTCAACGTTGATTCAGACACAGCGAAATTAACAGAGTTCCCATACCAGATGTGGTATGACTACCACAAAAAGTACGTGCAGTCTATCACTGTGACAGCAGGAGGTTCGGGATACGAGGTGGCTCCTACAGTAACCATACTGGGAGGAACGACAGGATCGACAGGACCGTTCCAGATACAGGCCACAAGTAGTTCAGGTGCGACCAGTGGACAGTTTGGATACTACTATCCGTTGTTCACGAGTGAGAAACAGGCCGAGATTTATGACGCACAGAATTCAGGTTCAGGAACAACTAAATCTTACACATTTGATGGGTTGGATGGAACATTCTATGGCCCAACAGCGTCTGTTACAGAAGCACAATCCTCGAAATCAACTTTATACAAGATTTATGTCACACCTACCACAACAGCGGCGACAGCCACTGCAATCATACAGAGTGGTGCAGTAACAAAAATTAATGTCACAGGGATAGGTGCGAATTACACAGCAACACCTACAGTTGTGTTGACAGGTGGTAAAAAAGATGGCACCACACCAACAGACACAGCCAAAGCATACGCGAATTTGAACAACGACCTTGTCAGAGACTTTGACACCACGATCAAGTTTGACAGGGTGTCAAGCACATCCAGGGTGGTGGACTGGGCGGCATCAACAGCCTATGCCTACAATGACCTATTGAGATACAACAATGGACTTTACAAAGTTACAAACGCATTTACCTCAAGCACAGACTTCGACGACAACTCAGCAAGTGTATATAAGGTATACGGTAACGAGACAGGATTGACAGCGGCTGACAGAACAAAAGGGTTCTACACACCAGGCTCAGGAATGCCGGGCAACGAACTAGACCAAGTGATGACTGGAGTTGACTACGGTGGGACGATGGTCACAGGATTACTATTCAGCCAAGAGGCAGGATGGGACAAGGCGGGTTGGTATGACTTCCCGTGGGACAACTACGGAGATTCAAGAGTCAAGGCGTTCAGGGCAGATGGTTCAACAGCGGCATACACATTTGACACAGCACCTACCAGCAGTGAAGTATATCAAGTGTACCTAACGCAAGACGACAGTACACGTAAGAAACTTACAGACGTGTTCAGGGGCGACGGTTCAACAGTATCATTCACTATAAGTGAAACACCAGAAGCAAACGCACTTGTAGAGTTCATACCATTCGATGACGACGGTGTGCTTACACCAACAGATGACAGGACGTTAGATTCTTTAGTGAAAGGTGGCCTATTCACATCAGCACTGGGTCACGCACCTAGTGACATAGTTTTAGAGGGTGATGATTTCGTTTCTCCAGACACAAGTTACGCACCAGAAGAGGTTGTTCCTGGACAGTTGTTCGATACCTTAGACATCAAGGTGTACACGTCACCGGAATCAGGTGTGCCATTCATAAGTGAGATGAACCACAGGGGGAATGGAAGCACAACAACATTCAGCATAGGCGACTATCCTGGATCTCTTGGGTCAGTCACAGTGTCTGTTGACGGTGTAGTACAGAAATTGACAACAAACTATACAGTCAACGTTGGTAACAAAACAATTACATTTACATCAGCACCTGTAAACAACAGCATGATATCAACAAAAGTTTTTGCAATTTCAGGTGAGAACTACAGAGTGCTGAACACTTTTACAGGCGACGGAAGTACAACATCGTTCTTGACTTCTACAAGAGGAGAATTCAATTTAGATTCTACGTCATCGGACATCTACGTGACGGTGGACGGAGTTCCTACAACATCATACACAACAACGACAACAGCAAATACAATCACTGTGGTATTCAATTCAGCACCAGCGGCAAGTTCTTACATACAGATAGCAGGTTTCAACAAGTCAACCACAAGCACTAGAAGTTTTGCAAGTGTGAGGAATCAGGCAATTACGTATGACGGTGCAACAAACAGATACACCTTGACTTATCCACCGGGAGCGATAGGACCATTCTCTGGTCTGACCACGGTCGAGTTGAACGGCAGAGTATTACGAGGACCGGACAACACCTACTACGTTGGAGACGGAAGCACATACACATATGGTGTTGTATCTGGATTAGAAGATGATTCAACAGTTGACCCGGCAAAAACAATTTCAAGTGCCAGCCAGGTACAAGTTTTTGTTAATGGAACCAAAAAAGATCTTAATACGCACTACACTGTGGATGTTGGAAACAACAATATAGAATTTAACACAGCATCAGTTCCTACTTCAACAGATGTGATTTGTATTTCAACGTTGGTCGATCATCAATACTACAATGAAGGAACGGATTTGATATTAGTGCCTAGTGCAATTACATCTCCTTACAGTCTGAGTGCAAGTGATGTATTATCAGTCACAACATTCAATAACGCACTTGGAATGAAACAGCGAAGGGAAGTTTTAGAAGGCAGATCAGGCGGTGTGTTCAAATTGAGATTTGACATATTACACGCAGGTTACACTTACGTTTGGTTGAATGGTGAGCAGTTGATACAAGGTGCGGACTACACAGCAAGTGGTAACACAATAACAATCAATGGCAAAACAATAACTTCTTCAGACAGACTAGATGTGATGTACTTCGCAATTGAAACGGCAACAGGTGCTACGGGATTCAGGATATTTAAAGACATGATGAACAGAACGTTCTACAAACGTATTTCAAAAAATGCGACTACAAAATTGACACTAGATATGACAGAAGGAACGCAGACCATAACTGTGGAAGACGCGAGTGTGTTGCCAACACCAAACGCATCTGCTAACGT
>Ga0098055_1000520_pt1 | contig 22877 bp, 21 predicted proteins | sample 17_taG_FD_75107 | JGI IMG/M metagenome (GOLD analysis project Ga0098055, IMG submission 75107) | Marine viral communities from the Subarctic Pacific Ocean - 17_ETSP_OMZ_AT15314 metaG | ecosystem: Environmental > Aquatic > Marine > Oceanic | place: Pacific Ocean | collected 2015-01-18 | reverse complement strand
CATCCCAGTCGTCTGTTGCTCCATCGTCTTGGTGAGGCTATCGGCTTCCGTTTGGAGTGATTTCTGTTGCTCCATCAGGACTGACATGGTCTGTGACTTCCTTGCCCGCTCAAGGTCAAGTTCCATTTCACTGACGCGCAGTCCGTCGTTTGCCTCTTCCATACGACTGATTTGAGCCAGTTCCATATCGGTGAGACTACGGTTGGTTCGGGCGGCCCTTAGCCTAATTTGCTCAATAGCCAAGGTGTTGGCTTGTTGCTCAATGCTGAGTCCAGTCAGTTCCCCGTTCAGGATTCGTAGTTCGTCGGTCAGTCGGGAAGTGTCCATTTTGGTCTTGTCCAATTGACTGGCTACACCGGAGAGAGACTGCTTTGCTTGCTCACCTGCTGGTGATAGCACCTGCACAGTCAGACCCAGGTCGTTGATTGCTCGCTGTGAGTCAAAGGTGGGCTTGAGTAATTTGTTGATGGACATACGGAGACCGGTACCAGCAACAGTACCACGAAGGCCCGCATTGCCCAGAGCACCGATAGCGGCCGCAGTCTCCTCAATGGCCAACCCAGCGCTGTGAGCGACTGGTGCGGCGAACTTCATACCCTCACCGAGAGAGACAATGTCCACATTTGAACGGGTGAAGGTTCGGGTCAGTACATCGGACACGAAGCCGAGCCTATCCATCTCCATACCGAAGGCCTTGACGCCAGCGATTCCGATGTTGGTTGCGGTCTCAATGTCCACGCCACCGGCGATTGCGAACTTGACGAGGTTCTCCAGCGCTCCGTCGCTAATCATCTCGTCAGCGGTGACACCTGCAATAGCCAATTTGTTGGCGGCCTCTCCGACCTCAGACGCTGTGAATCGGGTCGTCCTACCGACCTCACGAATCTTGTCTTCCAGGGCACCCATCCCAGCCTCGGATTCACCGAGGATAGCACCGGTTCGGGCCAGCGTATCGTTGAACTCAAGGTACAGGGTTGACGCTTCCTTGACGACTACGCTCATCATCTTCGCTGAGAGGGCCGTAGCGGTCATTGCCGCTGTTAAGGGGGTCAATACCCCTCGGGCGATAGTTCCGAGCCGTGAGGCCGCTCCACCGGCGGCGTACATGGATGCCGAGACACCGGACATGGCCTTGCGGAACTGAACGGTGTTCGCCCGAATGTCAATGACTGCCGTTGTGTCCGCTATCGTCCGCCCCTCCTGTTCGCTCGTTGCTGAGTAGCGTTCTTGCGGTGCTCGTTATTGACTCTTCGGTTCTGCTCGGACTTGCTCTCCATTAGGAAAAGCATGTCACGACCGTCTAAGTCACGCCACTGCGCTGGAGTCATGCCGAACTCGGCCATGAGTGAAAATAGGAACTGGCCCTCGTCCGTGCGGGCGAGGGTCGTTATTCCCCCAGTGCCCCACCACCGTCAGGCGTGCCGATTGCTTCGGTTATTGCCTGCGATAACTGGGCCAGGGTAGTGAGTGGTAGGTGCTTCAATTTCTCCCATGTGATTGAGGAGTCACACTTGTTCAGCATGTGAGCAATCATCAACAGACCCAAGCGCTCGGCTCGGTCGTCGGCGTCAGAGAGTAAGCGCATCTCGGGATGAGACTTGAGTACGCCGTATTCGTTGGCGCTCAATGGCTTCACTTCAAGTGTGTCAGTTCCGAGGTGTAGATGTGATACATCAACCTCAATCGCTTCGCCTGCTTTTTCTATTGCGTTATCCAACCAAGTCATGTGGGTGTGCCCCCCTTAGGGTGTTGCTCAAGCACGGGAGTAGGACAAGCCCTCAAAGGTGGCGTTAATCATCAACGCCCCCTCAGAGCCTGCTTCCACGCCTTCAACCGATAGGTCGGTGAATACGCATCCCGTGAGTGTGTATGTGTTTGCCGCTGTCGCTCCGTCGTTGTCAAATGTAATGTCAAACAGTTCGGAGTCAGCGAAGTAGGTGAAGAGGGTATTGTCGTCAATGCCCCACGCACGGCTCAGGGAGCCGCTCACGGACTTGAGTCCACGAGTGTGAGAGGTTGCCGTATCGCTGTTCAATGTCACATACTTGCCCGTTGCTTGAGCCAATGTGAAGTCTCCCGAGACGAAGCCGACGAGGCTTGACGAAACGGTAATTTTAGCGGTTACTCCGGTGAATGAGTGCACGGTCATAGCCTAAAGACAGGGTATGAGGTTCTTAACAGTCGTGGCGTCCTCGGAGGAAAATCCGTGCATCAGCATCACTGGACAAGAAGAACATGGGCGTGCGGTCAAACACCTTCCCCAGTCGCTCCATGAGGAGCCGGTACTGCTCGGGAGCGTGCTTCGCATACACTCCACGGGGAGACAGGGTCTCAAAGGCCACGGTCTCTCGTCCGAAGTATATGCTTGCCGTATGTGCTTCGTCCCCCCAATGACGGCGGTGTTCAACAACCCGAATGCCTTCCTCAGGGCCAAGGCCCCAAGCATCATTCAGTTCAGCGAAAATCGCTTCTCGTGTCGGCTTCTGTATCGGGTATATGGTCACGGTTATGTCCGTCATGTTTGGGACTGTGTGCATCCCCTATATTAACATGTCGCCTATTCAAGCAGTCCTTTCAAGGATTCAGCCGACGCCTTAATTTCCGTGCGGAGCCGGTTCTCGTAGGCCAGGCGCACTTGCTCGTCGGTTATCCCAGTCTGAGCAATGAGGAGGTCAACACACACCATCAAGCGGAGCGTGGTACGGTCCTCTTCGGTCATGTGCAATGCGGTCTCGGCTGTCTCTATGAATCGTTCATTTGCTGTCATATCTATATCTCCTTGATTGCCTCAGTGGCGATTATGGTTGTTTGGTTGCCTGCGGTGGTCTCTAAGGCCATGAAATGACCCTTGTGGTGCTTGGAGACCTTGAGTTCACTTCCGGCCGCTGTGAGCACGCTCAGGACCGTTTTGAGACTGTCGGTGAACGACACTGTGAATGGAGAGCCAGAGAAGGTGGCGTCAAGCGGTGTCCACGAGCGAGTCGTTTTGGACCCCCAGTGGCCACTGCGGGCCTCGCACTTGTTGTCAAACGAGACCGTCACATACGGAGCGGCGGCGGTTTGCATTTCCATGTACGCCTTGGTCAGTTCACCAGTCGCCAGGATTGCCTCGCTTGTCGCAGGCTCGTTGTCAAACATCGGGAACAGGCGCTTGCCGTCCTTGACGGGGAGCACATTCCTATCGGGAATCGTAAGGCAGTCGTCCTCGTCAGCAGGCATAACCTCAGCCCCGCCATGGGACTTGGTGCTGACCATGATAGGCTCGTTGGCGTCGGTGGTCACACGGACCGTGTCGCCCCGTGATTTCACACGGACGAGGTCAGCGAGTTCCTTGGGGTCGCACACGATAGCGCACGGCTCCTTGACTTTCAGGCCGTCAATGGCCCAGCGGTCCAACATCACCATCAGAGTCTTGCCTGCGTTCATGGTCCAGCATGAGGCACCGTCGTTCTCAAAGAGAATGCGGACAGGCATAGCAGGGGTGTCAAGAGCAAGCAGGCTCAGGAACTTGGCCAGTGACCCACCGTTCGCTTCAATGCGAGCGGAGCGAGTCACCTTGGAGTTCGGCGTGAGCATAACCCCAAGGTGGTCCCCCACCTATTTCAATCACCAGCAGTCGTTTGACATGTTGTATGCTTGGAAGTCGTCGGCGCCGTATGGCTCGTTGCGAACCTGTTCGTAGTGGTGGTTCAGTTCGTGCATTTCACGCTGTACTCGGAGTTCGGCTTCGGTAGGTAGGTCAACCATTCGCTCTGCAATAGCGTCTCGCTGTGCGAGGCAGTCGTTAATCATGTCTGCAACAGCGACTCGGACATTGTCGGCCACATCAGCCAATCCGGTGAGGAGTGCCGACGCCATATCAGACGCTTTGGCTTCAAGGCTTTCAATCGCTGTTCGTGCTTGTTCTTGGGTTTTCGGGGTGTAGGTCATGTTGGGTCGCCTCTGTTCTATCGTAGTAGGTCCCCCTATATAAGAGTGCCGCCTACTATTATTCATCATAGGCGTCGGGGTAGGCCAACCAAACCTTCTGAGGGTATTTGGTTCGGCCGTCCAGTGAGGCGATTCGCACGGAACCGGCGTTGAAAAACAGGTGAGGCTTCTTGGCCAGGTGGTTGCTGAGACGGTTCATTTCAAACGGTTGATTCGGCAGTGTCAGGATTTCACCGGTAGCAATCGGTGTACCGTCGGGGAACTGTGCCCCTGCCTCAATCATTGCGGCCCATAGGCGTCGTACATTGCGTCCATCGGACTTCCCCAGCCGACCTTTGCGGCGGGTTCCGTACTTGGATGATGGTACTTCGTCCTTAGGCGTCTTGCTTTCCATCTCCGCTCTCCTTGGGTTTGATTATCAGCATGCGCTGAGGCTTGACGATTTGGGTACGCTTGATGGCGTCCGCCACATCGTCAGGAAGGATAGGGAGCACACGGTCAACCGCTGAATTGCTCAACGAGACCATGGTACCAAACACGGTAGGAGGGACCAATTTCTGTACCTCGGTTGGAATGTACGAGCGGCGTGTTTGCTCTCGCCATTCAACCGACCAGTTCTCGGTCTCAGCGTTGCAGTCAGCAACGGGCATGGTGCGGTCAAACACCTCGTTCTTGATATGGTCGTCAATAGCCTTCTTGCGCTTGGTGAGCATGGCGTTGCTGGCCTTGATGGTCGCCAGTTCGTTTAGGAGGTCGTCCAAATCAGCACTCAGTGTCGGGTTAATCATGTCCCATGCACCGTTTTGCATGAGGTTCTGTGCTGATGGGCAAATGTCGGTGAATCCACACCACTGACAGCCCTTGCCTATTGTCGCCGGTACCGTGAGGGTGTTGGACGAATCCACAGCCAGGATGGACTCGTATTGGCCATGTAGCCATTCCTTGAAATTGTCAAGGCGCTCATCGGTCCAAACGGTCGTCACGGTGCCGTGGCGTTGTAGGTCAAAGGTGAATTGGAGAGGGCGGTCAGGCCACAGTTCACGGGCTACCAAGAGGTAGATGGCGGCTTGGACATTGTTGTCCGCCTCGCCCTGCGTTATGTCCAGGCGTTGCGTCTTGTAGTCAACCAGTTCAATGGTCCCGTCCTTGTGCTCAATGACCAAGTCAATGAACCCGTACACCGGTGTTCCGGTGCCTTGGATGATGTGCGGGGATGAGTGGTTGCCGAACTTCAATTCAACATGGAGCACTCGTACTGGTGCTCGGCCACGGCGGTCAAACCAGCGCTTGAGCATCTTCTTCCCATCCTCGTACATGTCAAAATTGACCTCACGGGTGGCTGACACTTCCTTGTAGAGGGTCATGAGCCTACCGAACGATGGCTTGGGCGTCTTCCCAGTCTCAGGGTCGGGCCTGCGCCACTCTTCCAGGGCGTCGTGCACATTGTTCCCGAGACGGCCTGCTTGGCTTGAGTCTCGGTGGTTGCCGATTTGCTTTAGAGCGACCGCATCAGCGTTCGGTTCCTCGTAGTGGAAGTGGTACTTCAGAGAGCAGTCTTGCGCTGTCTTGAGTCGTGATGCTGATATGTACGGGACCTTCATGATAGCCACCTCATTGAGAGGCCTTATCCACGGCCTTCCAAAAGCGTTCCTGTGTTGGGTTCTCAAGTCGGAAGGGTTTGCACGCCCTTGACTTCTTGACGGCGACGAAGTGGCGAGACTCAATCTCACCCTTGACGGTGCGCTGTTGCTGGGTCATTTCAATAATCCAGTCAAAGAGTGGGTCGGTCATATCGGGTCGGCCTGCGGCGAGAATCACACGGCTCTCGTTGGGCGTGCCGTAGTTCTCGGTCTTGGTCTTCAGGAGCACGGTGCTCAGGAAGTGGTACCCGTACATTTCGCCTCCAATCTTGAGGCGCTCGTATGGCGAGTAGAACAATTTGTTAATCACCTTGTAGGCGTGCATTTGACCCTCAGCGTATGCCGGTAGGGTCTTCTTGCCCTGTGAGACCGCCTCCTGTTGCCGTGAGAGCAAGAGTTCGCCCTCGGACATGCCGTGGACGCTTGAGGAGTAATGCTCACGGCACGAGAGGTAGTAGGCCCCTTCGTTCTCCATGACCATGACTCGGACGCCGTCAGGGTGTTCCTCCTTATGCTGTCGCATGAGGTCAATGAACGCAAGGCTCATGTCGTTGACTTCGTCCGGCGTTCGGCACACCTTTCGTAGGATGCGTGAGCGAATGGTTGGTGGGACGATTTCATCCCGAGCGACGAGGTCGGCCTGGCCTTCCAAGTCGCAGTCAATGATGCACATTAGGACCGACGCTGGGTCCTTGTCCTTGGCTTGGTGAGCAAAGAATGTGAGGGCGTAGGTGGACTTGCCTGACCCGCTGAACCCTTGCACCTTCATGTGCCGTGGTCGGTTGCGAATCATGTCTTCGCCAGTGTCGCATGACTCAATGAGAGCCGCGTAGTTCTGTGCCTTTTTCTTGGAGCGTACCATGACCCTCCCTTGTCCCCCCACCTATTTAAGCAACCACGAAGTAGGCAATCGTGTCAATTTGGCGGTAGCGAAGGGTTCCGTTGTCACGGTATGCGTGACCAAGGTACAAAGCGCCGTCTGGAACTTTGCCGTTCCACGAGGCTGGGTCGTGAGGGTTGTTCATACCGGAGCGTCCTTCGTGAACCACACGGACCATTCGGTCAGAGTGGTATCGGTAGAGGTTCTCGCAAGCAATCGGGTTGACTGGGGTGGGTCGTGTTGTTCCGTCCATGTTTAGTGGTAGGTGTACCCCTATATATACATGTCGCTCAAACATCATACCATGAAGCGGTACTCCAGGTTGAGAAAGGAACTCCCTCAGCCATGGTCGTGTAGGTGAAGTGACCGTGTAGGGTATTGGAGTCAATACAGTCGTTGACCCAGTGAGCGAGGTGGTGGCTAATCGTATCGGGGCTATCGTTGACCCAAGCGCGAAGTTCGCCGAGACTTATCCACTTGTATTCGTCGTGCTCAAAGGACAAAGTGACCTCAGGCTTGGTGACATGTGCGTCTACAAAGAGGTGGTATGCCTTGGCCTTCTTGTGGTCGTAGTGGGTGGTCATGTAGGTCGGGGAGCGGTCAAGACCAGTCTCCTCACGGAGTTCAGTGCGGGCCGTCCAGTAAATCGTCTCGCCTTCGTCAACCTTGCCGCCAGCGACTTCCCATAGACCTTGACAGGTGTCTTCAAGGGCAGAGCGTCGGACAACGAGAATCATTGGCTTCTCGCCTCTGTATGTGGTCACTATACCACAGGCTTCTCGGTATTCAGGCTTCCAGGTAGGGTTGTTGTTGACATTGTCCATATTGTTCATCTCTTCAAGTGGCGATTCTTCAGACCTTTCGGTTTGAATCGGAAGGGCGTCGGTTTGAATCTCTCCAGGCGGAAGCAGGGGTAAAAACCCCTAAACCCCTGCCTCCATGGAAGGTGAGGGTGTGCCGAAGCGCCCAATGGAACAGGCAAGTGAGACCTGCCTACGAGAGAATGAAAGGAACTCGTAGGAACAACGCCTCGGCACACACGGGCGGTATGAAACGCCAGTGCCTCATGAATTGGAATCAGTCCCAGTCGTCGTCCCAGTCGTCGTCGTCGCCTTCGGCAGTCCAGCCTTCTTCACCCTCTTTGGGTGCGGCCTTTGCCTTTGGAGCCTCGGAGGAGTCTGCGTCCTCTGAGTCACTTGCCTCGGTTGCGGGTGCGGCTTCGGCTGGTGTTTCAGTGGTGTCAGACTCCTCTTCGGCTTCATCGTCGTCGTCCAAGTCAATGGTCGGTGTCGTGGAGAAGTAGTCAGAGGCGTTGTCCTCAGCGTCGTCGCCGGACTTTGGTGCCTCTACCTTGGGTGGAGCAATGACCACGAGGCCGACAGCGCACTCAATGGTGGCTGAGAGACCGTATTGGTCAGACATGGAGGTGGTCACGAGGGCCAACACTTCGCTGTACTTGCCGAAGCGGTTGGCGGTCGCAGTGTCACAGAGAGCGTTGAGCATGAGGCCTTCGCCGGACTCAATCGCTTCAATGGTCATGGTGGACTCGTCCTTGAGGAGCATTTTCCCGAAGGTGTTGCCCGTCTTGCTGGTTTGAACACCGGCGTAGGACACGGTGGCCTGGACCATGCGGTAGTCGTTGCGGTTGCGTGAAATCTCGTTTTCAAGTTCAGCAATCGGCGTCACATCGTAGGTTTCCTTGAGCACCTCGGCTTGGTCGCCGTGGGTGTACTCTTCCTCGGTGAACATGGTCATTCCTGAGAGTGGTCGGAGGTCAAGAACCTCGTTGTCAAGGTTGCGACACGAGAGGGAAGCGTTGTAGGACAGTCCACCAACGAGGTCGTCGGCGAGAGCGGCGTCTTCGTCCCAGAGGGACATTTTGAAGAGTGCTGGGTCCATGACTGAGTCACCGTCTTCAATGACGACTTGGCCGAACACATTGGCCATAGCACGGCCGGTGCGGGTCATTCGGGAGTCAACGGTCCACACATCAAGGTGGGCCATGTAGGACTTCTGACGAAGCATGGCTGACAGGTCGGTCATGACGCAGTTCGCAACGAACAATTGTGCGTTCTTGGACTTCATACCGCCGAGTTCGGCGACAGTGTCTTTGAGTTCGCTTGCTTTCTTTCGGTACAGTGCAACGACAGGAGACGCATCTTGGAAAATCCCATTTTGAATCCCTTTGTCAATGAACGGTTGTAGGCGGCTCTTCACGGAGGTAGGCAGGTTTTTGGCTGACATATCCTTCCCTTGAATCCCCACCTATATGAAGGTCAAACCTCGTCTTCAAGGTTGTCAAGGTGAGCATCCATCATGGCTTCCCACAGTTCTTCGCTGTCCAAAGTGGTAGACTGCGAGGCTGTCTTAATCGCTTGCTTGACCTCACGGCGCTTGCTGAGAGCGTCAGTAGCACCGGTGGTCTCCTTGAACCAAGCGTCGCCCTTGAAGAGCGAGTCACGGTGTTTGGAGTTCTTGCCGACAATGTCCCATAGAAGGGTGTTGCGGCCAGCGGGCCTCAGGTAGGACGGTAGGAACAGAGCACGCCACACCTTGGAGGCTTCCTTGGTCAAGCATCCAATAGAGCGCAGTAGAGCCGAGTCTTTGGCCTTGAGGGGGTGTCCATGCACCGGAGCGTCAGCGGTGCTCAGAACATCGTTGAAATCGCTCGTTATCGTGGTCAAATTGGCGGCGGCGGTCTCCACGAACAGTGGTGACAATGCGTAGTCGTCCATCAGTCCGAGTCGGGACTTGACCAATTTGTAGGTCTTCTTGCCCCCGCCACGGCCTCCGCCACGGCGAGCGGTCTCAATCAACCCAGCGTCTTCCAGGGTCGGCAGGTGCTTCTCTTTGAGGGCGTTCTTGGTGATAGTGAAGGCGTGGATGCCCAGCCACTGGAGAATGTTGTCCTCGCTCAGTGGTCGCTTGGCCTCGGTCATGGCTGACATTTGCTGGTACACCGTCCATGTGTCGTCGGGAACACCAGATAGGCTGGCCCGAAGCACCAAATCGCACAGCATCAGTCCAATGACATTGTCCTCTACGGACGACAATAGGTACTCCTCGCCGTCAATCCGCTGGACAGGTCGCTGGCTTTGGTGAAGCAGGGTGATAGCGTCAATAATTGACAGCACTTTTCCAATGTCACGCTGGTGTTGAGCGTTGCGGGCAGGGAAGAAATTGACCATCAGTGGTGCGAATATGTTGCGGACCTTGTATCGGTTCAAAGACAGCATGGACGCTTGGAGCATTTTCAGGTCGGGGTGGACCGAGAACTTCTCAGGTCGGGCCTTGGCCAGCAGTGCGTTGCGAACCACTTCGCCGACCTTCTCAACCGTGGTATCGGGGGTCATAATCAATTGACGGGTGATTTGCTCTTGCTCGGAGGGGTTGCGAGTCGTCAGGGTGATGAACGACGGGCGACCTCGGATGATGAAGTCACGAGTCTCAATTTCACCGGACAGTTCGTTCTTAATCGGGGTCTTCCACACCAGTTCGGTGTCGTCACCGGACATAATGGGCTTCATCTTGCGAATGAAGGCGAAGGACTCGTCCTTCTCCAGTACAACGATGCACCGGCCGTCCACATTGACAATGAAGTTCCCGTCCTCGTCCACCTCATCGTAGTCGTACTTGAGGGCCTCCTTGGAAGCACCAGCGAGTACCATAATCATGGACTTGGGGAAGCCGTTGCGAGCGGTCAGAGTCATGTAGGTCTTCCCGCTTGACGACTGACCAATCATCTCCAGGTTGAGTGGGTTGTCGGTCTTGCATGACAGGAACACGAGGAAGGTGAGTAGCAGGTTTGCATCGTCGCCGACGAACGGCGTCTCACGGCTCTCGTGGAGAATCTCGTTGATGCGGTCCAGTAGGAATCGCTCCCCGAGGAACTTCCCAATCGTTGTAGGCTCAATCTCACCGTAGGTGCTATGCTCCCCAGTCAGGGAGTCAACCTCGGCCTCAACCTTGTTCTGTTGAGTAGCCACGACATAGGTTCCCTCTCGTAGAATCACACCGGCCTTGAGCATCGTCGCAGTGAACTCAGCGACCTTGTCAGCGTCTTCCAAGCACGACTTGGAGAGCCGAGCGATTGAGTGCTGAGACAGGACATTGACCTTCCCCTTCGGCTCGCCATTGACCTCGGCTGAGAACTCCATGCGTCCCTTGGTGGACGACAGGAAGGTCAAACGCACCGACAATTCGGCGGCGTCAAATAGGAAATCCGAGGATGAATCGGTGCTTTGGTGAACGGCGAAGTCAGGGGTCATGGTTCCAGCCAGCCCCACCCCACCCTCTTAATGATGCCGACCTTCTTGTCCTATCTTTCATACATACATATTGTATTATGTGTGTGTGTATTAGTGTGTAAGTCTGTATGAATGATTAGGGGTAGCCCCCCGTAGGGGGGCTAATGATGCAGACAATTTTGGGTTTTTGGTCTTGAGGTGCCTCAGAACCTATATGCCGAGCGTTTCTTCATGTCGGTTTTTTGGAAAAAGCCGCCATCATTAAATTGGGAAACCTTTATGTAGGTGAAGCATATAGGACAATATGAGACGGACCCCTATAACCAAGCGAACCTCGGTTCCCCCCACCTCTTGATATGTGCTCATGGGCGGGGTCCTCTCACCATCTAAGAGGGGGTCGCACCCGACTGAAACATAGGCACTGCGGCCCTCTCACCCCATCACAGCGACAGGTTGCTCGCAAACCGCAAGGTAGCGATTAGATTTGCCGTTTGACGACCAGCGTTGAGCGTCATGAACGCTCCAGACGGGCTGTATTCCCAGCCTACCGAGAACAGTCGGTGGCGACCAGCGATACCGGCTGAGGTGGCGAACTCCATAACATCTCCAGGGTAAATGTCAAAGCGCTCAGGCAGACCCGATACGACATACTGTTCTTTGTTCCGACCGTTGTTGGCGAGCATCAATTTAGCGAACTGTTCAGCCTGCCTCTCGTCAGTCACAGTCGTCTCACGGACGACCCTATGGACCGGCCTACGGGGATAGTCGCTACTGGTCTCAGGAGGGTAGGTGACGCTGATTTTGAGCGGGTCGTTCTTGACCGTCACGACATTGAAGAAGTCCAGGTCGCCACGAATCCTCTCCACCTCGGACGGGTAGAAGTCTTGCGGCACATCAGTGCGAGGCATTCTACCCCCTACCAAGGGGGTCAGCGAGGTTGAGTCTTGCTCGGCCAGCGAACGCAGGTGAATGTAGCCCTTGGCGTCGGCGTATATCGTCATGGGCGCTGGTGCAATGTTGATGAAACCGAGCACCGTCTGTACCGCTTCAAGTAGAGTCTTGCCCTCCAATTTGAGTCCACTGGGAACGCTAACCAGGCTCTCCGTGCTAATGCGGCCAATAGGTGGGGCGTAGGACGACTGGGCTATGATTCCCTTAATCACGGAGGCCGCGTCACCGGATATGACGAGGTTATCAGAGAGCAGTACCTCGTTCGTCAAAAATCCGAGCGTGTCCATGCAGGTCAATGTGACTTCGTTGCTGGTCTCCTCCACATCGGATATGAAGCCGGTGAATATCAGTGGTGGATTAGCCCAGCGCCTCGGAGCGGCGTAGACCTGGACAGTGTCTCCGATGTTGGCTATTCCACTGCGTCGTCCGACCACCGAGGAGACCTTGACCCTCAATCGGCGCGGCGTGTTGAGTTCGTGTTGGCTGTCAATTCCAAGGATTCCATGTATCGGCGTACTGCCGTTAATCACGACTGTCGGCGCCCTGGGAGTCGCCTCGTCCGAGGCTATTGGCCCGTATAGGTTGCGGAAGAATACTTGGCGAGACCTGACGAAAAACACTTTGTGAGGCCATCCGTTTCGTAGACCAGTGAGTCTCATTTGACGAGGTCGGTTGGTGTATTGAAGTCCCTCGGGATTCCACCCGCCGTCGCTGAATCCCAGGTCGCCGAGGTTGAAGGTCGGAGACGGTAGAATCGTGGACGGATAATTGCCCTCCGTAGGGCCGCTGGTGAAAGAGAATCCACCTCGGGGGCCACCACCCCTCCGATTGACAATGTCGTACCTGTCGGGGAAGGGAGAGGTGCCCATGTACCCATAGCCGAATCCGACGGTCTTGCTCGTCAGGTCTCCGTGTAGGTGTGGGTCAAATGGTCGGGGCGTAGATAGGCTGGTGTAGCAGGTAGTCTGTGTCTTATCCAAGGTCCAGCCACCGACTTCGTTGGGGTACGGTATCAAGCCAAGACCGAAGTCACTGGGGTAGTGAGCAGGTCGCTCCATCAGTTCCTTCTCAGAGGGGACATTGTCCATAACGGGAGCAGGCTCGCGCCGTATGCGCTCACGCTGGGTCTCCGCCCATATCTTGGACGCCCACCGTGCGACGGCTGTCCGTGGTCGCCTTGGGTCTTGCCCTAAGCGTTCGGCCTCGTCCAGCAGTACCTTGGGCGGCGTTATAATGAACGGGTCGTCCACGGGCGCTCGTACAATGCGCTGAAACCGCTCTGACTCCTCTCCCATGCCCCTTCAAGGGGCGCTGGGGTTATTGAGGCTTCATGCGTTCCATGTGGCGTCATGCGTACATTCGTGACACACGGTCTCGTTGCACACAGGGGCGTCGGAGTCGGTACATAGGGGGCAGGTTTTGTCGGGCATGTTTGACATTAGCAGTCACCCCTATATATACATGCCGGTCAAAGGTGAAACCATGGTGGGGCTGGTGCGCCTCGGTTCCAGGTGGCGAATGACTTCTTGTCTCGCCGGTAGTATTCACGGTAGGCCTCAATGGTCGTGTATTCGTGGCCAAGCAAGTCCAGGTTTTCACCCTTGGACTGGTTCATGGCCCGTGCGAACGGGGTACGAGGAATGTCAGGGAAGTGGGCTTGAATCTGTGCCGAAGCCAGCCACAGCGTCTCAAATTGCTTGTGTAGAATTGAGTGGTCGTTGTTGTATCGGAGAGTCATTTGCTGAGACAAGCCTGCGGTGTGGAGCAGTAGCCATCCCCAGTTCTCTCGGCTTTCAGAGACCCAAATGGTACACGGGTGGTGCTTGTACCCACCACGGTGGTGAGTTCCGGCCTTTGTAGTCGGCATACGGTACGGTGGACAGCCATTGAACAGGGCGGCGGCAACGAGCATCTGTATGCTCTCCTTGAACTGCGAAATGACATGCTGGTCACACAGCCACTCGGCGGCCTTCATCGGGTCGTCATGGGTGGCGAATATATTCACAGTCACTCCTCCTCCGTGTCACGCTTGACAATCAACGGTGCGTATGCACTTTGCCCAACGGCGAGGTACATGGCGTTGGTGTCTTCACCGACGAATGCGTTCGTTATGGCCAGCCATTCAAGGGCTTTCGCGGCGTAGTGTGTTCCGACTGGAACTTGCAGTGTTATGGTTCGGGTTTGTTGGTCCATGATTTGGTACCGAAGCACCACCTATATTAACATGCCGACTATAACTGTCGCTTGAGCCAGTTCGGTGCGTCCTCAACATTGTCAAGGAACCACGACGGGAGGAGGTGAGCGCTGGTGCGAGCAAATCGCGGCCAGGCGCCGTCAAGAATGAACAGGTGGCCCACATCGGTTGGGGTACGGACCACACGACCAGCCCCTTGCACTATGCTCAGAGCGGTCTGCAATTGGTACCACTTTTGACACGGTGCAGGGCATTGGAACCCAGCGCCGCACAGTTCACCACTGTACTTGTTCGGAGGCTCGTAGGGGCACGAGGGGGTGCCTTCGTGGACAGCCCGCCAGGCCAGTTCGTCTTGCATCATTCGCTCTCCAATAACAGGGTCCTTGGTGGGCAGGTAGGGCACCTTCAAAATGCACAGGAACTCAGCCAGCCGCCCCTTGAAGTCAAAGCCTTGCGTGACATAGGTTGAAATCAACACGAGGTCGTCACGCTCGCTCGTCAGGAACTCATTCAGAACCTCTTCACGAGCACGAGCATTGGAATCGTGTGTCCTAATCCTGTCTCCGTGACCGAGTTCAAGCAGTCCATCCACGACTTCCTTCCGTATGGCGTGGCTATGCGGTAGAATAACCCCACGCTTGTTCGGGTACTGGCGCAGTATGGCGTCAATCGCCTTGACCTGCTTTGGAATCGTGTGCTTGCGCTTGCCCCAAGACATTGAGCCACATGGGACATAGTGGACATTGAAGTTCTCTCGTGGGAACGGTGACTTGGTCACATTGATGTAGAGTGTCTTTTGGTCCTCAAGACCAAGGCCGTGGAGGAAGGTGTCAATGTCCAGCACGGTAGCCGAGAGGAATATGCGCTTGGTGGAGAGGCTCTCAAGAATGTCAGAGGCGTACTCACGAACCCGAATCGGCTTGAGCACGAGGTACTCGCCGAAGCGGTTCTTGTCAAATGAAATGTGGACATTGCTTGGCTTCGCCAGTATCTCCAGCGCCGTCTCCATCTTGGACACAGCCTCCCGAATACGCTCAACCTCCTTCTCACTCTTCGTTATGTTCAGGTCCGCCTCGGCCTTACCCAGGACCTTGCGAGCAACCTCAATTCGCTCCTTGAGTTCAGCCCTCCAGTCCTTCGGTGTGAGGTGGGTTGGGAAGCGCTCCTTGCCGTAGACGGTGGTCCACTCGGTACCCGACAGGCGAACTTCCAGCAGGTCGTGGAGGAACCCCTCCATGTCGTGAGCCTCGTCAATAATGGCGAACTCACGCTGGTCAAAGTTCGTGTAGCCACGCACAGCACGGAACAGGTAGGCTGGGTTGGAAAGCGTCAAGCGAGCGTCCTCAGCGGCGAATCTCTGTGCGTAGTAGTCACATGGGTCTCCCCCGTCTTCCTCACGCTTGGAGTGCTTACAGGAGCCATTGGTCCTTGTCCAACAGGGAGCGCCCTTAGCGGTCCCTGAGCGTGCCCAACAGTCAAAATTGGACCTACCCCGCACCTCGGACAAACGGTGGCCGTAGTCGGCCTTGTATTGGTCCGTGAGGCCAAGGCTGGGTGAGAGTAGGTAGGCTGACTGGAACTGGTTCTGCACGGTCATGGCGAGAGCCGACTTGCCTATGCCGGTCGGTGCTTGCACGACTATGTTGTCAAAGTCGTCGTTCTCAAGTGCCCAGTACATGACTGAGAGCGCCTCGGCCTGGTACTTTCGTGGCGACGGCATCGGGAAGTCTTCTTGAATGTCGTCCCACTTGTCAGGCAAGGTGGCCTTGCTTGGAATGTTAATTCGGACCACGGCCATGGTACCAGTAGGTGTCCCCACCTATTTAACCGGTCAAAGTCACTCGCCCTTGACGAATATGACTTGGTCATGCACTCGCTTGTATGCCTCTTTCTTGCCCAGCAAGTACAGCACTATGTCCTTCATGGTGGTCTTGACTGAGACACCCTCTTCGTAAGTGCGTGGAGCGAGGACATAGTGGTACCGACCATCCCCGTCCACCGCCCTTATTTGACGGCGAGGAGCACGCTCAATCGTGTCAAAATACAACCCGTACTCTTCCTGTTCTTCGTCTGACCAAAAGCCGGTGCAAACGCACACACTGTGTGTGTTTTCCCAATAGGCCCACTTGCCTTGGTCCAATTTGAGGTAGTGCACTCCATCGTGCCTTAACCAAGCACCAATTTCTTCTTGTTGCATTCGTGCTTGGCTCCACTCTCGCATGTTCTTTGCTCGCATGTTTAACCGTAGGGAGTCCCCCTATATTAAGTAATCGGACAAAGGAAATCACGACACTATATAAAGAACGGGAAAAATGCCGAAAGGTTCAGCAATCTCACTATTCTAAGACATAGGCCAGCCAGCGATACCGTCACCCTCAATTTCACCTTCACCAACCGTGGTGAACGAGCCACCAGCATACGGGAAGTAGACTCGTGACCCACCGTGTGGGGTGTTCATCCACGACGCCTCGTTGGTGGCCCATTGGAGGTCAAGTTCCCCAGCATCAAAGCCCCAGTATCGTTGGTACCTCAATTGAGGGTTGGTGTGAGTAAAGTCTTCGTGCCCGTTCAGAGACTGTGCGGAGCCGACTGGGTACCAGCCCTTGGCCGCCTCGTAGTTCATTGATGGAACCGAGAGCCAGCGTATGTTGATTGAACGCAACACTTCGTCAGGTTCAGTACCGTCTTGGCTGAACTCAAAGGTCGGCATCCACACCTCCATGAAGTGGGTGATTGGCCCAGTGGACGGCATTAGATGTGTTCCGCCCGTAGGCCACTCGTATGTGCCCGTAGGAGCCTCATACCCACCGCCTGCGCTCATTGCCGCCGGTGGTACTGATGTGGAGTCGCTGGCGGGTGTTGTTGCCCATTGAAGGGGTGCTATGGTGGCTTCTGTAACCCCGTCACGGTAGATGGCTGTTGCTTGCTCAACATCACCAGCCAGGGTGAACCCGAGAATCATGTGAACCTCACCCTTGCCGTTGGTCGTGGTCGTCAAGTGCTTGTAGTCAGGGCGCACACTGGTGTTCTTCGGGATGAACAGGGCCTTGGTCACACCCAGGCCGTTGGCGGTAGTGTACTGGTCAGCCAAGGGTCGCCCAGCATCAAATGAGTTCATTATGACCGAACGGCCACTGTCGTCCTTGACGACTGTCACGAACGCTCTGTTGCGCTCGTCAATGATGGCGTCGTAGTAAATCACCTTGGTCGCTGGGTACTGTGCTGTTCCGTGTACTCCGACGCAGTGTATTGCTTTCTCGTAGTCAAATCGGTACCTTCCCGCTGGGTCAAATGAACCCACATCGTTGCGACCCACATTGACATAGATTGCATCATTCGCACGGTCTCCGAGAACTGTTGCTCCCGCTGATGCACCACGATAGAACACGACTGGTGTGTCGTCGCCGAGTAAGCAAACCTTGGGGTTATCGCAGTCAATAACTGCATGAGAGGTAGAGGAGTCCTGGTTGTCTGGTCCAACGACTGGATTAGATGTACTCTTGTTGACTTTGGTCCAAATGTCAGTCGTCCATTCAGCAGGCTCCTCCTCAAATGGTGGTGGTGACTGGAACGAAGCGTCAGTCTGCAATTTGGTGGTGTAGATGATGTGCGATTTGTTGGTTGCTATGTAACGACAGGTCAAGTGTAGACGGTCATTTGAGTCACAGACCAAGGATGGTTGACGCAGGTCAAATGTGGCGTCACCGATAATCACTGGCGTGTGCTCAGTCCAGTCCCATTCGTACACTGGTGTCGGGTTATAGGAAACCAATTTCCGCTTTGCGTAGTGATAGTACAAGGTTTGCCCCGATGAACCTATTGACAATTCCACTGCTACGACTGCGTGGATTGTTCCTTCGCTGTCAGAAGCGAAGGTGGCGGACCTCAATATGTCGCCCGTTCCCAGGAAGTACCCCACCTCATCCTTGCCGTCATAAACGGCGGCGGAAGGGTTGACCTTGAGAGCCTTTCTGTTCCAAAATAGGTCGCCGTGCAACGGTTTGGTGTAGTGAACAAAGCGTGGTAGGTTGTTGGATAGTGCCTGTCCCGAGCGCTCAATTGGGAACATGTGAAGGGTTCCTTCGGGTGTCCTAAGGAGTCGCTGTCCCTTCCCCATACCAGTATCACGACTCGTCTTGGATTCAACGGCTGTCGGCACATCAGCACCGTCCATTTCACTTCGGACTTGAGACACACTGGCTGTCGTAGTAGCGTCACGATAACCAGTGCCCCTACCGCTGACAATAGCGCCCGAGTCCCACATTGGTCTCACTGACTGAGAGACATGCACATCAACGGAAGACTGCAATTGCTCTGCGACTGCAACATAGTCCAATTCACTGAGTTCCTGTATTCGTCCCAATATGGACGGAGCATAGCGTTCGTTCTCAATCGCTGTCAAGTCATAATCGCCGCCAGGCATCAGCGGGATTGCACCAGCGTGGAAGTGTTCGGTCGGATGGTCGTTCCAGAACGCTTCCAGACCGCTACCAGAGACCGTTGGCCCCCGTACCCTATCGGTGGCCAGTAGGCCGCCGGTCATGGCTCCAGCCTGCCGAGAATCGTCGGTCCATAGATTGGTTCGGAGGTGGTACTGCCCCAGTTCAGTGCGGGCTGATGATGGCGTGTCCTTGCCTCCCTCGTCAAATCCTGTGTTGAACAGGGCGGCTCCGTCAAGGTGAAGCGTGTCGGTACGATGGAACGGTGTCTCCATTTCCAAATCAAGGCTGTTTCTACCCCCCGCACGGGCACGAACGGCTACCTCGGCGGGTGCGAGTAGGTGGAGAGGAATATCGTAGCCTACGCCACCATGTACGGACTTCCATACGCGGTCAGCCTTGAATGGGTGGTCCTGGGTAGCGATACCGTAGTGCAACGGACCGTGGTGGCTGAACACAGTCATTGGTCCTCGCATGTGACCGAACGACGCTGACGAAGCAAAACCGGACCACTGCGCCTGCAAGGTAGGAACAATAGCAACCCCGTCGGCAACCCCCAGTGACTCCGGTGCGTCTGAGAAGAACACCGTGTTGTCACCGAAGCCTATTGGGTCGTATAGGCCTTGAGGGAAGGACCAACCAGCCCAGCCCATTTCCTGGTGCGGATTTGCTCCAGCCCCGAAGTCGGCGAAGCCGATGGTGGTTGGAACGAAGCGAGTTCGTCGGAGGAAGTCGTACCTCTCCTGTGCCCAAGCATCAACCCCCGCCACATCACGCAATGCTGAAACGCTGACTCTATCCACCGGTTGGAGTAGTGGGTAGCCGTGTGCTATACCAGTCGTCATGATGTGGGGTAGGGAGCGTGGTAGGTGGGCAAAGGAGCACCTCACCTCGGGGTACGAGCCGTATGTGATTGGGATTGCTCTCTGACCGCTCTCTGAGTACCAATACGATATGCGAGAGCCACTCCACCATGTGTCGTTGTAGGTCCAATTTTGGGTGTAGTAGTCGCCGCCGTCAATCGTTTGCTTCTCCGCTTCAAAGAGCGCTCGGCCACCCTTGGCCTTGCCGTCAACGGCCTTGGCGTCGCTCCACATGAGAACCAGCGAGCGGCCACTGGTATTGGCGACGATACGGCTCCATGACGGTGTCAAGTCAAAATTGTCGCCACCGCCAACATGGCCTTCGCCGTTACCATTCCCAGGAGAGGGTGGAGGTCCATCAATGACTTCACCAGTGATTGGGTCCACATGCTCGGTCTCCGTGTTGGGGTTATCGCCGCTCGTTATCGGGACACATGTACTCCCGCTTCGGTAGTAGCCAGGTGGACAACCAGAGCCGGACCCGCTGTCGGGGTTGAATGGGTACTGAATGTCACTGGCTGGGTATTCTTCCTCGGAGCCTATGTGGTCCCGTTGGATGGCCGCCATGGCCATTCTACCGTCCTCCATGAACCTCAACGAGGAGCAATGTAGGGTCGGGTGGAAAATGGGGTCAGCACCAGTGTTTGCGCTGTGTCTTGGGTGCATGGCCGCCGACTTGTCCTCTCTGCCGAGGAACCTCATTAGTTCAATTTGAGGGAACACCCAGTCGTGAACTTCCCATCCCTCATACTGCCTATGAGCCGAAGTAGTCTGCACGGTCATGCCGCCGACAGCGACTGATATGATTTGACTCGCCAGGGACCACAGTGGGTTATCGGTGGGCGTAGTGTACCTGCTGAGGTGGTACGAATCAACCTGCGGGCGATACTTGAAAATCAGCAATTCACTGCCCCTCGGAACCGCTAATGCTCCGACCCCGTCAGACCAAACCTGGCCGTTTCCAAAGACAGATGCTGAGAGGTGGTTGGCGTCAATAATGTCGGCGCTGACGAACAGTTCGGAGCCGTAGGTGTCAGCATCCCACAGGTGTGATACGCCACCTCGTTGGTAGAACCCTCCAGCCTCTATCGCCGCACATAGCAATGGTACCTGTGCCCACGATGCGTTCGCTAATGGTCGGAACGGGGTCAATTGATGGAGGCCCCACCCACCGTTCTCAGCGTCATGTCTCGGCATCACTGTGTTGGGCATTTCCTCGTCAGAGGCCTTGATTCCCCACGCAAGCGCACTGGGTGAATTGGGGTCAAAGAATACACGCTCAAGGGTGTCAGGAGACACACGGAACACGGCGTGGTAGATTTCACACCCTTCGTCCTCAAGGTCCATGTTCGCAGTCAGGCGACGCGACTGAGGGAAGTTCCTCGCAGTCGGATTTCCGATGGTGGTATTCGTCAGGTCAACGGTGGTGTTGATGCGTGTTGCCGGTGCGAGGCTGACCATGACATGGTAGTCCACGATTGGTCGCTTGAATATGATTGGAGACGACGATGGGTGAGAGGCTCCAGCCGCCACACTGACTTCGTCATATCCAATGAGCGTCGGGACCACTTTGACCTTCGTCGGGACCTTGTCTTTCATGAACTCCTGTGACAATTCCAGCGTCGCAGTCCACGGTCCACCAGCGTGGGTATCGCCAACAATATACCGAGTCGCTGGCTTGCTCGTTGCTTGGCTCGTGGGATATGACGAGCCACCCACTGATACCTCGGTGAACTCGTCTCTCGCCAGGTCGGATATTGACCCGCCAGTGGTGTAGTGGTTGGTTCGTCCGGTGTGAAAGCGAGTCTTGTTTGCATTCATTTCATAGACGGCTCCTTTGAATCCAGCACGAGCACCAGTGGTACTCATCCCCTCGGTCATTGGTTGCACATACTCCCCGTCACTCCCGTATTGGAACAACGGTCCCATGCCTGTATTCCAAGATAGGCCGTTGCGACGCATAGAGAGGCCGCTGTGGACTTGAATGTTGATTCCAGCATAGATACCAGCACCGTCCTCATTCCACGCCGTATCGGGGATGAGAGGGTGCGCTGGTGGCTCTTGTACGAATGGAGCGTTGGCGTTGCGTGATACGCCAGCGAACGCTGTTGCCGACAGCACTCCTTCGTACCCTACGAGGCCGCATGTATCGGCGACGACATGGTTGCCTTGGACCACTGCCCCAAGCGGGAACAGATGCTCCTCTTGGCCCGTCACTCCGGTCTCGGTGAAAATGTCCATGACATTGATGGTCTGTATCGTCTCCGAAGGTAGGTCCAGGCTATCGTAGTCCGTAAGGCCGTGGAGGGTAGCAGTGTTCAATCCATCAGGAGAACTCAACGGAACTCCGCTGACCATGACTTCTTGATTGACCATGAGGTTCATTCCCCAATGAGACGAATAGGCCTTGGATTCACTGGTCAGTGCTTCGGCCTGGCCAAATCCGGTTTCGGGCGACATGGAACTCAACGGACACGACCATAAAGACGAGAGGTAGCCGCTGTTGTGTGAATCCCCATAGGTGGCCCCTATGCCGTTGCTGGGGAGGTCCGTAGCCGCTCGGTGGGTGAATGCCTCCACGGTGCCGATGGAGCCTGTGTCGCTGTCAATAACGGACCCAATTTGAAGGTCGTATGACGGGATTCCACGAGCCAGTGTGTGGCGTGCTTGTTGCCAGGTATGGTTGGCTGGTCTGGCTGAGGTATGGGTGCGCTTAGGGTGTTCCACATGCCGTCCCGCCTCGGTCACTGTCGCTGTGACGGCTGGTGCAAATGCACGCCGGTCACTGACTGAGTGTCGTCCGAACCCAACATCTTGTATTGCCTGCCCGTGCTCAAGTCGTCCGTTGCCGAAGTTCAGCCTCGGCGCCTCAGTCTCAGCAGTCAAGCCAAGCCAGTTAAGGTGGCTGAAATCAAGCAGGGTGGTGTGCACATAGGAACTCAGAGCACCTCCTACTACCTCGGGTACCGAGGGCGTTGTTCTTGCCTCAGCGGCGGTCTTCCAGAGGCTGGTGTCAAAGAGAGCGAATCCCTCAGTCCCTGCGCCTCCAGCGTCGGTCAGGTCGTCAGCCCACACCAGTGTGAGCGGTAGACCCGCTCCAGCACCCACAGGGGGCACGAGGTCGGCTCTGGTAGAAGGAACCGCCATGGGACTTGTTCTAAGCCCGCTGGTTCATAACGGTGACGCATCATTCTTCCTCATCAGTCATAAGGTCATGAAGGAATACCTCACGCGACATGAAGTCATATCGGTTGAATAATTTCCAGTGACTTGAAATGCTGAGGTAGTCCAAATCACACCATGCTTCAACATGAGGTACTCCTTTGGCCATGAACATGGCGAGCACATTTGAATCAGTATTTTCATCACTGTGACCGAACACCATGTGACCATCGGCCTCAAACGCCAAAATGTGGTGTTCTTTTTTCAGTAGCCACTTCAGGAAGCCCGCCATGACATGGACTGGGTGCTTCACCTATATAACAGTGTCGCCTATTCTTCTTCACCAGTCAGGTCACGAATGACCTCAGCCGACTTGGCTTCACAGGCACACTGCTTGCAGTCTCGCACACCTTCCATTTTCGGTCGGTGCTTGTTCGGACGCTTGCATCTCAAGCCTATTCCTCCTCGTAAATCTCGTCGTCAACCATGACCAGTGTACCATCGTTATTCTCGTCGGCGAATCGTGACCCACCAGCGTGCTTCAGGTACACCGTGCCGTTTGGTCGTCGTG
>Ga0098055_1000518_pt1 | contig 22887 bp, 37 predicted proteins | sample 17_taG_FD_75107 | JGI IMG/M metagenome (GOLD analysis project Ga0098055, IMG submission 75107) | Marine viral communities from the Subarctic Pacific Ocean - 17_ETSP_OMZ_AT15314 metaG | ecosystem: Environmental > Aquatic > Marine > Oceanic | place: Pacific Ocean | collected 2015-01-18 | reverse complement strand
CCCAATTAAGGATAGAGGAAATTATTTATCTTATTACGTAACGACCTGAAGCCATACCTTGAACTAAATATTGTAATGCATATCTAGTAGCATCAATATAATGATTCCATTTATCAATAGGCTTCAAACCTTTCTCATGCCAAACATAATTGTTAAGCTCTCTTATTATATCTTTACTATCTCTAGACACTATCATTTGATAATCTTGCATTAAAGCTATACCAGATAATATACTACCTTTCTTTTTAATAGTAGGCTTAATATTTAATCCAGTTTGTTTTAATTCATTTGTTAAACGTGGCTCAGAATTATCACAAATTATTAATTGCGCTCCACATTCTTTTTTATTTGCAAATGCAATCTCAGAGGTAGACATATTAGTTTTACCATAAATCTCTCTTACATACATTTTTCTAGCTGGTTTATCAACAGAAACTTGTACTAATGTATTTTTATCATTACTAAATCCATAATCCTGACCATAACACATTAATTCAGTCTGTACAAACTCACCTACCTTCCAGTTTCTAATTATAGTACCTTCAGCTTTTGCTAACCAACCACCCATTACAGTATGTTCATACTTTTGTGGATTTCTTAGTTTCATTTCATATAATTGCTTAAGAAACGATTCAGATAGATTTGCTTTATTATCTTGGTAAGTTGTATGTATATAAGTAGCACCATCTTTAGCACCGTTAAAACCACCTTCAATACCTTTAAACTGAAAGAATCTTTGGTATATCCAATGCTCTTTAGTAGCTGGATTCAATACTAATATACATCTATTTTGTTTTAATTGAGACCTAATAGAGAAATCAATCTTATTAAAATCATCCTCATTAATTAACTCTTCAGCTTCATCCAATACAAATGTAGTTACACCATTTAAAGATTTAAGTGCAGCAGTTTGGTTACCAGATGAAGTTCTAATACCTTTAAACATAATAGAACTACCAGTAGTAAGATTAATTATCTCATCTTTAGTTATACGGAAATCACTATGCTTATCCATTAAATCAATCTTCTCTATAAATTCAGGTATAATAGAAGTTTGAGCAGACATTAATGTATATCTACTAAACAACACCTTATGACCTTTTTCATAAGTTAGATTCAATAAGAATAATGAAATACCAAATGATTTACCAGAACCCCTACCACCAGTGATAACATAGTATCTATCTTTGGATTGGAATAATGGTATATATTTTGGATTTAAGTTTATATTAGTCATTTGTTATATCAATTGTATCATCCTCTTGAGGAGCATTTTGATTAATAAAGTTAATTACTGGAGCAGATATCTTATTAACTGGACCACCTTTATCTGATATAGAATCAGAAGGTTTACCATAAGCATACTCTAATAATAATTTCATTTGATTAAAGTTATCTTTACCTAATCTAGCTAAGTTTTCAAATGCTTCAGCTTCAGAGCCAAATACATTTTTCATAGCATCTACTGCATAAGCAGATATACGTTCTCTCTTAGCGTTATTATTCTTAGCTGGTAATAACTTATCTTTAGTAGATAAAGGTTTAGCTTGTAATCTACTATTATTTTTTCTGCCATCAGTTGGTTTAATCTCTGATGAATTTTTCTTTCTTCTAGCCATATATATATAACGTATTAGTCCTTATTATGTTTTAGGTATATTGTTTTAAATGCCTGATATAGACCATATTGTATCTCAGATTGTTTATATGGTTCAGGAAATACAGCTTTTTTTAATCCTAATTCTACTGCTATATTCCATTCCATTCTATCGTTTCTTTCAGGATATATTCTATAACCATTTCTTATGCACCACACCATTGATTTTTGGTGAAATGCATAATCAGGTATAGTTTTTCTATTCTCCTTCTTCTCCTTTTTCTTCTTCGCCATTTATTATTTCGTTTATTAGTTCATCAAAGTTGTTTTTATCTTCTTCTATCTGTCTATTTAAGTGCTCTTGCATAGCTAAGTGAACACCAGCACAAGCTAAGTAATCCTCTTCTTCTTCTAATCCTTTAAGACCTAACTGAATCATTTCTATATCAGCTCCATCTTCTAAGTCATATTTAACCATTAAATAGTACTCTTTTATTGTTTCGTTTAGTATATTATGCATCTGTTCTTAGTTTTAATAAATTATAACATTCTATATATTTCTGTTTAGCTTTACCTTTATAAACTTCTTTAAATAAGTTATATAATCTTTTAGTATATAAATACTGTGAATTACAACCTTCAAATAGTTTTTTAGCATAAGCTTTTCCGTAACCTTTTAGATAATTAACATTATCAGCAGTATCTCCTACAACCATTTGTTCATAGAAATTATACATAGCTTGTTCTTCTGTTATATCTAATAACTCTCTCTTCTTATAATTATAATATAAGCATGGAAATTGTAGGTAGTCTTTATCAACTGCAACAATCATTACATTATCTCTACCCACATTTTTCTGTGCTCTATACCAGTAAGAAGCAATCATATCATCGGTTTCAACACCATATCCAACTATAGACTTATATTCAGTCTTAACATGGTTATGTAATGCGAACAAATGTTCAGGAAGTTCTTGCTTCTTTCTATTAGCTTTATATACTGGAGTTATTAGTTTCCTGAAGTTACCTCTAGAACCTGAAAAGATATATACACCATCAGGAGTATAAGTATTCATTATGTCGTTCATCAAATGTCTATAAGACCATCTAAACTTATCTTGTGCTTCATCTAGTGTATCACTAGTAACTGCACTTGCAAATATCATTGTATCAGCATCTATTAGTATTATCATATTATTTATATTAAAGGTTATCTCTTTCTATTTCTTTTTGTAGGTTAGCTAGAGCTCTCCAAGCCACTTTTGCTGAATGTCTAACACCATCTGTATCGATTGTACCAGCTTCTATTAAATGTCTTGTTAAAGCATCTAATTCATCACCAGATTTGCTTCTATCCCAATGTAAAGGTTTACCAGCATTATGTTGGTCATTACCTATTCTAGAACATATAGCTACTTCTCTAATAGCATCAGGGAAGTAATTTAATACACCAGAAAATACTGGAGTACCTTTTCTTTGTTGTGCTACAGATTTAACTTCTAAATTAGTTACATCTTCACATTCATATTCTAACCTTATATCTCCATAAGGATTTGCTTCGTAATATTTACTTATTGAATCACTCATATTATATTAGAATTAAATTAATACTCAATTGTAAGCATACTAGACTTGCTAGTAATACCAGTCCGAAATTATGCCTGTTTTTCTTCTTCATTTTCTTTCTGTTTACCACCATCTAAGGCTGTTACTCTTGCGTTTAAATCTACCATAGCTACATATAGCTGACTTAATACTTTTTCTACTCTGCCCATTCTCTGAGCATGTGTATGTTTCTTGTCAAATTTAAATCCTTTTGCCATCTTATTGTCTTGTTAAAGTTAGTAATTGTCCGTCTATTGTTCTTTCTATTGTTTCAGGTAATTCTTTTTTAGTTGAATAACCAATTATTGTATTACTCTCGTTACATTTGTAACTTGCTGTATTGTATTTCATTTTCTATATGTTTTAGTTGTTAATAAATTCTGCTCCTTCTTTACATTCAGAGCATCTTCCTACGTTATATTTATCTAACTCCCCAAGAGGATAAGCTCCACAACAATTTGAAGTGAGCTCATCCCAATCTGAGAAATATAAATCTGGTTTAGTTAAGTGATTTGCCATACTAGTTATCCTCTAAGAATCTCATGTATTCTCTGTTACTAATCTTGTATTGAACACCATCTGTATTAGATTGCATTATACGTTGAATAGTACCATTAGGAGTACAAGTAGTTCTAAGTAAAAATACATTAGAAGTACCATCACTAGGTGAAGTATATCTTGGCTTACCACCTAATACACCAAAGTGAACTTTATGACCCATATACTTACGTAATTTAATATACATAGCTTCTGTAGATACAATATCACCAACATTATAATCTACCATTTTCTGTAGATATTCTTTCTGTTGAGCTTTAGTACCTTCTTGAATCATATCCCACATTTTAATACCTTCGTGAGTTTGTTTATTCTCTACATTTAAGAATTTAGTAATATAATCCATAGAATAAGAAGGTAATCTAAATAACCTTTTAGTCTGCTTCATAATATCAAATGATTTAACAAATGTATTAAAGTGAATACCATGCTTCATAGCTCTAGCATTTAACCATCTATTATCGAATCTATCATTATTTTGACCTACAACCATATCAGCAGAATTATATTCTTTCATAAAGTCTACTAATAATTGTTTATCACAATGATTTTTATCCCATGTTAAAGCGTGAATCTTATCTTCACCTAGCCATTTCCATGATACAGAAATAATTTTAGGCTCTGATTGTAATTGTTTGTGACCAACATATTGTTTACCAGTCCACCATACTTTAGCAGTTACTCTAGAAGTTTCTATATCATATACCATAACTCTAAATGATTCTGTAGTAACATCATCACCAGTAAGACCTAAATCTTTAGCCCAGTTTCTAATTGTTCTTTGAGTTACACCAAATGTTGATGATAATTGCTTTTGTACTTCTTGCTTAGAATCTTCTCTTCTGTAAGATAATCTAATTAATTCTTTGTCTGAATCTGTTAATTGTTTAAATGTCATATTTTATTTGTTTTATTGTTATACGCAAATATAAGTATTATATTGCGAACTACCAAACTTTTTGGCAATTATTTATATCATTCTTGAAGGAATAGCATACTGAAGCATATCATCTTCTGTAACTTCTGACCAACATACTAACGCATCTGAAGGGTATTTGTTTAGTATAATCGTTAAATGATTATAGAAATGTTCACCTTCTGTGTTAATTACATATCTATCTCCGTTTACTACTAGTGTTTCCATATTTATTTGTTTATTAAGTTATCTACTATATTTGCAAATATATCAGGATGATTACTTGCTAACATATCTACTATATCTCTATCTGTTACCATTAGCTTCTATTTAATTCTAACATAGTATATATATAATTAGCTAACTCTAATTCTTGTTCGTAGCCTTGATATACTAAATTAACTTGTTCTTTACTTACTATTGGATATCCTCTCCAATCAAAGTTTTCTACATTCTTCTTTGCTTTTTGTAATCTAGCCCATGCAAAGTTATGTGCTCTTTCTTCTATTGTCATAATTTTTATTTTTAGTTGTTATTAATATAATATATAATTGAATAAATAAACCTTTGAACTTTATTCATATCTGCATACTCATAAAACTCTCCATCTACTAAAACAGAACAGTAACCCCATTCTCCTTCACTATATACGTTTATAATAGTTTCTTCACCTTTATGTTTATCGCCTTCATATCCAAGCTTCCATCCATCTTTTACCAGTCCATTTTCTATAGTAAAGACTTTTGCATAGTAGTTATTATCTTCTGACGCTAAATCATGACTAATGTAAAACCCATCTGTATAAGATTGAAAATATCCTAAATAAACTACTGTTGTTATTAGAAAGACTGTAATACTTTTAAATACTTTTTTCATATTTTATTTGTTTTAGTTATTAATACTGTAAATATAAGTATAATTATGCGAACTACCAAAAAAATCCCTACTTATTTTACTAAATAGGGATAATTTTATTTATTCATCTTCGTAAGTCTTAACAACTGACTTCAATGCATTAAGTACATTTCTAACACATGAAGGACAATTACTAGGTACTTTCTTCTGATTCATTACACGATTATATATAGAATATAATTCACGTACATCAGCAGCTCTTAAAGTTCCTTTATGTTCAGGATACTTTTTAAAGTACTTAGTTAAGTAATTGTACTCAGTTTCTACTAGACAATTAGGTTTTTGATAAGGATACATTTTATTTAATAATGCTTTTCTTTCATCACAACCACAATCATCTCCAAGAACAAACTTAGCGATTTTTGCGATACCAGTAGCTTCTAATACTTTCTCTACTGTATCTCCTAAACCTTCTGATTTCTTAACAACTGGTTTAGCTTTCTTTGTTGATTTTCTCTTTGCCATATTTATTTATATTAAGTGATAATCTTTATTAAAGTAATCTTCTAAATCTTCTCCACATTCTTCTCTTACAATAGCCATTACTTTGGTTAATGTATTAAAAATACTATTTACGTTGATACCAGTTTCTTCTGCCATTCTTCTCATAGAAAGGTCTCTTGTATTGTATCCTATAAATATATTCTTAAAGTATGGATAGTTATCTGATAATGGTAATTTATTTAGGACAGCCATTACTTTTGCATAAGTTTTTTCAAATGCCATTTGCTCAATCCCATCGTAATCATCATTACTAGATATTCTATCATATTTATTCTCTTCTGGGTTATCATCAGTAGAATAAACTGTTAATTTATTTTTCTGTCTATAGTAATCTCCATGTAGAGATTTTAAAGTAAGATAAACATAAAACCTATTTACATCATCATCACCATAAGTAATATCTTTACCTCTTTCTACCATTCCATGTATCTTTAAATACATATCTTGTACTATATCTTCTGCTATACTTGGATTTGCTCCAAACCCTAGTACCATCCTATGCCAATCTTTATGGCTTCTTGCTAGTTTCTTTAGTATCATTAGTCTCTAGGTGTAGGAATCATATTAACACTAACGAATCCTAAATCTAATTTATACACATTATATGCAAAATCTTCTGACTCCTGAACTTCTACTACTTCAAATCCAAAAACTAGTCCTACTATTAATCTACTTGTTATATACATATTATATTGATTTTATTGTTATCTCGACTCTAGGATTTTCCTTATCGAGTTCTGTTGGTAAAATAATCTCTGTCTTTACATTATCATCATTGTCATCATCCCAACATCCATATTCTGTTACTGCATCTAAAAAGAATTTACTTGCAATAGATACTACGTTCATTTTATCTAGTGACCTTTTACTAGGTTTAAATACTTGATATGTAATTTCTACTGGAGTTTCTATCTCTAAATTTTCTAACTGTTCTCTCATTAAATCTTTATATACTTTTTTAGCTTGATTATTTACTAAGAAATGTAAATTTCTATAAGTATTTAAATTCATAGCTATTCTCTTATCTTTAGATTTAACTCTAGGCAGATAGACTGCAAAAGGGGTATTAAATTTAATTTTCATACTGAACTTTTTTAAAGTTAGTTCCTTCTAATACATCAAATAAATCACCTTCTACTTCAGGCAATCCTTTCTGATTTACTTTGAAGCTAAATGATTCAAAAGGAAAACCTCTTGAACGCTTACAAGAAACAGTTACTAATTCTTTATTTACGGTGTTAACCTCTAATTGTATCTGAGTCTCTGTCTTTTTCTCTAGGAATGAACCTAAGTGACCAGTTGGCTTATCTGAACCAAAGTTACTGTGAATTACAGTAATTATATGACAGTTAAGTTCTGCTGACCATTTCATAATCTTTTGTACTACATTGTTAGATTCTTCTAAATTATTTACATCTGATACTAAATCTGCTATACCATCAATGATAACTACACCACATTTATTTTCTAATTTATTATATAAATAATATTCTATAAAATCTATTCTCTCTTTATAACCTAATGTTCTCAATCCAAATGTATGATAACATCCAGCATCTTCTCCCTCATTCATATCTAATACTCTTCTAAATACTTTCTGTGCATGGAATCTACCTTGCTCTGTATCAAAATGTACTAAACATTCATCTTTTCTATGACCTCTTATATTACCACCAAAGTTATTTTGTCCAGATAAAAATACTGAACCTAGTAATGATATAAAGAATGTTTTCTTGCTTTTTGGGGGAGCTTGTACGAATGAGAAATTACCGTAAGTACCAATAGGCACTGGATAACTAATAGTACCTTTAGGTGTATTAGTCATAGCCTCACCTAATGAAATAGCTACTGGTGGATATGATATCTCTTCTTCAGCATCTATAAATAAATCTTCAGCTAATTTATCAAAATACATATTCTGCACTGTTTCTTTCTCTTCGCTCATATTGTTTTGTTTTTTAGTTTGTTAATAATATAAAGGGGGAAGCACCTCTTTTTAGAATCCCCCTCTATTAATATGGATATTAAACACCTCTTTTTAGGATAATATCTCTGTCATTTAATTTATTTCTTAGAATGGAAAATCATCCTCAGAAGCAGTTTCTACTGCTGGAGCTGGAGCTGGTTTAGGAGCATCTGCATCCATTCTTTCAGCTACAACGATTGAATCATCAGTCCAAACCACCTTACCATTTCCTAAGTAATCTTTCTTTTTCTTAGCTTCTCTCTCTTCTTTAGTTTGAGAATCAAAGGCAGAAACATTCTGTCCGAATTGATTAGTTTCATCGTTAATAGATACTGTAAAGTTATAATATACTTTACCGTTTTTACCTTTTACGAATTTTTCTTTTGGCAATGCTGCCACGTCTATACTTAAATTTAATAATGCACTCATAGTTTATCTGTTTTTAATTGGTTAATAATAATTGTTCTACTTTTTTACTCATTAATACTTTAGATTTTAAGGAAGCTATAGTCAGTTCACCTGATTGTAATTTTGCTTTAGCTCTGTCAAATTCTTTAGTACCTTCGTTTAGCCATACTGTAGGCTTGTCATCGTGTGTATTAGAAGCATCAGCATCTTTAGTATCATCTATAAGGAATAAGCCATTCAAAGCATATTTTCTAGCATAAGAGCTTGATGAACCAAAAGACTGAGCAATATCCATACCTTTACGATTAGGGTCTATACCAGCTTGGGCTGTTACCTCTACTTTACCTTCATTGTCAAAAAATACTGCTCTAGCTTCTACTAAAGGTATTCCAGCAATTTCTGTTACTGTATCAGTAATCATTAAAGAAGCATCTACATTTAATAAATGTGGTTTAACTGCTTCTAAAATATCTTCACAACTTCTGTAATTATATTTACCGAAATTGTTACGTTGATTCTTTGGTGCTTTTAAGTTACCTTGAATCTGTAATAGTTTTTCTTGTATTGTCATAATTTAAATTGTTTATTGTTATTGATGGTACAAATATAAGTAATTTATTGCGAACCACCAAATTATTTATAAGAATTCTTTATATTTTTTTGATATTTCTATATATCTCTCTCTTAAATCATTATAATTTAATTCTATATTTCTGTTAGTCATCCATGCAGAATTAGTATAAAAATACATTTCGTTTAATGCTCTTACATATTTATCTGCCTTTTCAGGATTCTTATCAGCAAATGCTTTCATTAAATCTCCTAGCATTTTAAAGTTATTGTGAAATTGTATTTCGTCCATATTATAATGTTATTAGTAATAGCACTAAGGCTATAGTTGTTAATATTAATGTTATTCTAATTACTGGTAATAGATATTCTTTTATAAATCTTACCATTCTCTTGAGTCTTCATATTGTTCAACTAACATATCTGTTAAATATCCCCATAACTCACCTTCTTTGTAAGTCATATCTTCTTCAGTACCTTTAAAAGGATTTGATACTTCTGTTACATCTTGTATCCATACTGAGTTGTACTCTTGTGTGTAAGTTACTTCGTAAATAACTCCCATTAATTCTAAATCTTGTTTTGTCATAATTATTTGTTTTATTAGTTATTGATAGTACAAACATACATAAAATAATGCGAACCACCAAATATTTAAGCAAAAAAAAACACCCACCTGATAAGATGAGTGCTTAATTTAACTAAAAACAAAATAAAAAACGTGGAGAATAAGGGAGTCGAACCCTTGACCTCTTGGATGCAAACCAAGTGCTCTAGCCATCTGAGCTAATTCCCCAGTATATTAACCTTTAAATCCGTAGGTTAAAAACGGTTTCTTTAAATCATCAGTATCATAATAAACAGATACCTCATCAAATCCAATTCTTCTAACACCTTCATGTATTAAGAACGATATAAACTTCATTCTTTTGTCAGGTGCAGTTATTTTTACTCTGACAGCATGTCCTACTCTATGTGAGCTTCTTGCTGGTTTATGTTTGTCTGCATATTTAGGAGACATATAACCTTCTAATACTTTTATATTATATCTAGTCTTTGTTATATATTTATCTAAAATAAGAACTGGTAGTCTTTCCATGAATTTATATGCTGAACCTTTTTCCAAAGGACAATCAAATTCTGACCATTGTAAATATCTTAAACCTTCTGTATTTTTATTTTCCATCTCTATTAGCGTTATATCCAAATATAAAACCTATACAGGTGCATCCTAGTGATATTAATGTATATGTTGTCATAGTTATTTTGTTTGATACAAATATACAATATATATTGCGAACCACCAAATATTTTAACACTTTTTTTTACGACAATATGTCATGACAAATTTGCAGCTAAATAATTTGGAGTGTAAGGTGTTTTGTATTATCTTTGTACCATTTTAATATATATAGCATATTATTAGTCTAAATATAAAATATAAAAAAATACTAGAATATAGCCTAGTTACTGAATAAGTAGCATATTAAACATAATAATGGATTAGACATCTGAGGACTATGCAAAAAAAAAGAGCTACATAATTAAATGTAACTCTACTTTTTCTGTTTATTTTTATATATACTTATTCCGTTTTTGTTGTTTAGATAGATTTATATTTCTCTAAACCTCTACTACCGAAATAAGCAATATAGATTCCTAATAATAATGATTTTAATAATTCAATCCATTCATTAGGTACTGTAACCGTTATGTTAAACGAATCTATATATATAAGTATTACTGTTGCTAGTGTTAAGAATATTAAACTCATAGGTCTTACATTCTTTGCTAATACTGAATCTGACTGAAGGTCTGCTTCCCATCGCTTACTGACTGATTTCATTTCTTCAATATCTAATTGCATAACTTTAAGAGCATGTTCTCTTTGTTCAGGTGATATATTTTCTGCACCTGTTATAGAATCTATTGCTCCTTTAATATTACCACTAACTAAATTACCAACTACTTCTAATGACTTGTTTACATCTAATTTTCTTAGAAAGTCACCAACTCTAGTAGTTCCGTTTTCTTCTTTATAATTTCCCATATTACATTTCATTAATCCAACAATATTCTTCTTTCGCATCAAATGATGGACAAGCTTTATTACTAAAGTCATTATGACCTTTTATAATACTGTTAGGATATTTTACTTTTAATTCTAATAATAATTGTTCTAATGATTCACGTTGTACATCGTTTCTAGTATCTTTACTGAACTTCATATCTTCTGTCATGCCACCGACATAACATACTCCGATACTACTTCTATTGTGACCTCTTACGTGTGCACCAGCTCTTTGTACTGGTCTCCCAGCTCTTACTTTCCCATCTAGTTCAACAATGTAATGATAACCTATATCAGACCAACCGTTACCGTTAACGTGCCAATCTCTTATTGTCTCAGTACTAAAATGTTTACCTTCTGGAGTAGCTGAACAATGTACAACTATTAAATCAATTTCTCTCATTATTGTTTGTATTTAATCTTCTTAAATTTACCATTCATACTATTGAATGCCATCTTACCATCTTTAGGTATTAAAGATATTGCCATACTTATTATTTGTAATACAGCTAATAACTTTTCATATTTACCTCTATGAAACTCAGAACTAAATACATTCTTTATTTCATTACTTACAGACTTTATAGTGTCTACTCTCCATTCTTCAAATACATTTACTGCATATCTTGCATCATCTATTGGTATTCCTTTTCTTAAGAAATGATTTTCTGTTTTTAATATATAAGCTTTAACACTATCCGTTACAGCATCAATAATCATATTTTTTAAATGGTCATCGTTTCTTGCATCAGCAGCTCTTTCTATTACATCTAAAAAAGCTAAGCTTACTGCATTTAATTTAAAGTCCATAAAGTCAGCAAACATTCTACCTTTAGTAACATCTAGTTCACCATCAGTATAGAATTGTGCTTTACTTGTTTCTTGTCTTACATCATTGATAGTTCTAAACATATCATGATATCTTAATGTCTTAATTCTTTTATTCTCTCTTCTGCTAAATACATAACTTTTTAGCATATAGAATTGCTCTTTGCTAAAAGTTTTTATAGCAGCCCAAAATACAATAGCTACTAATATTACAGCTATTGCTACTAGGTTCTCGATAGGTGCGTCTAACATGCTATCAAGTAAATTTGTGATTTCCATAGTTTCTTATGTTGTTATGGGGAGTTAGTTTTATTTTTTAGTTTTTTCTTTTACCTTGTTAAGGTATTCTTTTAGTTTTTCGACATTAGCTGTCTTAGGTTTATATAAGTTACTCATATTATTAAGTGTAAAAAATACCCCTGTATATTAAACAAGGGTATATATTAAACATTTACAGAACAAATCCAGTATATTGAACATCTCTATCAGGATACATATCGTTATCTTGATTAGAAGTATATTCAGGATATAGAGTACTATTGTAATTCATAAAATCTATGAATCTTCTAGTATAAAAATCAGCAGTGTCAGTAACTTTAGCAGTTAATAAAGATATTTCTTCTTGACTAGCTTCATTAGTATTCTCTGGACTTCTCTTAAATATACCACCGTTAGATACAGTATAAGCAGCAAATGGAATGTAATTTGCTTGAGTATACCATATCAACATAGGTTTTATATAATCAGTTAGTAATAATTTATAATTAGCGTTTTCAGCATCAGTTAATGTATCGTTAACAATTAATGATTGCATCTTCTTATATAATTTACCACCTAAATAATTTTGAATAGCAGTATCTTGTGCAACTTCGATAAATTGAATTATTTTATCTCCATCTATATTACCACTTATTATAGACTTACGTTTTAAGTCTTTAACATTTATAAATAGTGCTTTCATATTATTTTCCTTCTTCTTTTACAGATTCATCTTGGTCTGCTGCTTTCTCTCCAGTTTCTTCTTCTCTCTTGATAGCAGTTGATATATTCTCCATAGAAGTAAATTCTATTGGTTGAATAGTAACAAAGTATAAATCTAGGTTAATTTTATTAAATGCAAGTATTTCTTCAAAACCATCTAATAAACCATCTTGTAATGGCTTAATAATTACGTTATCCATCAATACAGCAGCAGTTCTTAATTCTTCAGCATTGTTACCAAATCCAGTATTATCTTTAATACCTAATAATATTGGTGATACAATACCATGACCTAACATAATCTTCTGTGTAGCTTCATCACTCATAAATTGATATTGAGCATGAGCATCAGGTAAATGTATTGGTTGAATATCAGCAGCAGTTTCTTGTGAATCATTAAAAGCTAGTATAAATTTACCAGCATTAGATGAACCTGAAAACTTGTCATATATCTTTCTTTCTATTAACTCTTGTGTTTCAGCATTAGGTACTCCATTATTAAAGTTCATTAATAAAGTAGGTTGTAATCCTTGCTTAATATTATTAATATGATAGTTAGATACTTCTTCTTCTAGTGAACAGTATTGTAAACATCCAGTATAATCAACTGGTGAGTAATAATAGAATCCACTTCTATATGGTTTAAAGATATATAATTCTACCTTTTGACCTTTTGTTCCATTTCTAAATGTAGGTATTCTTTTTGGAGAATCACTATGCTTTAATTCAGCCCATTTAGGATGATAGTAATAAGCTCTTATAACTCCTTTAGAATCACATTTCTCAGCTCTCAATGTTTCCATTGGGTGATGAACTATCTTTACTATTTTAGTTTTAGATTTGTTGTATATAACTTGAACAGCAGCTTGACCTAACATTTTATAATCATGTGCTACTCTTTTTACTTCTCTTTTCTTAAGTAATAATTTCATTTTAGCATGTTGCTCAGGAAATAATTCTGAATCAGTACATTCTAATCCTCTACCAGCAATCATATCTACAATACCATTAATACATCTACTGTTAGTAGGTGAACCAAGATATCTTTCAATAAGACTATCAAAGTAATCGTTATTTTCTCCGTAAGAAATCCATTCCTTACCTACAACTTCTTCCACCTTAGGGGCTTCGTAACCTGATAGGTTTAACATTCTTACATTACTATTCTTATTCATATTATTATTGTTATTATTTTATTATACTTATATAACGCAAAAAGTGCGTTTTTGTCTGCTACGAACAGATACCTGTTGCAAATATTCTTCCAAATCCATTAACTCTTACCCAATCAAAAGATGGAGTATTTACTTTATAATATCCACCAGCTAATTTAACACTTAAACCAGTATCACTATAAACATAATCATTTATAGCTGGATAAGTATCAGAACCACCAGAACCATTATTATGATAATAAGTAGTACCTACACTATAACTACAAGCTACTGTACTAGTATTAGCTCTAGAAGAACCTGTCCATGTAGAATAAGTTATATGACTATATCCATAAAATTCAGACATAGCATCTTCACCTGTAAACCCAGCAACAGCAGACATACTACCTAAACTTACGTTTGATTGTGTAGCCCCTATTTCAACTCTAATATCATCTAAACTTATTTGTCCACTTGATTGTAATGCCATATTCTTTTATTTGCAGTCACATGCTGAACATCCACATTCTAATTTTTCTAGTCTTGCAGATAATTCTTTATTTGACTCTATTAATAATCCTATCATTTTTTGGTAATCTACAGTTTTAATTGTATCACCATTCATCATTTCTTTTTCGTGTACTAAATCAGGTAATACTTGTTCAACTTCTTGAGCAATTAATCCTATTTCAGATTTACCTTTTCTAGAACCTTTATTCCATTCATAAGATACTCCTCTAAGCTCTTTTACAGTTTCTGTAGCGTTTTCTATTGTTTTGATATTATCTTTCATAGAAACGTCTGAAACAGTCGTAGAATAAGCTATAACATCACCATCTACATGTAAATCTCCAGCACCTGTTAATCTCATCTTATTAGAACCTGAAGTTCCATCCCAGTCATGCTGACCAGTTTGTGATATATTATATGCTTGTCCTATTCCACTAGTACCACCAAAATAGATTCTGAAGTTATCAGCATCTGTTCTTAATGTATTAGTAGTAGAAGTTCCTATTTCGAACTGCATACCTTTATCATTAACAGTATCTAAGTTACCAAATGTACCACTAAATTTAACATTATTACTAAATGTTTTAGTACCACCTATAGTTTGAGTTGAGGTTAAATCAACATAATCAGAATTATCAGGTATACTAGGTATAGAAGCAGAAGTAATATAATTAGCACCATTAGTTAACTGGTTGTTGTTTGTTGGTATAGTACCAGTAGCGTAAGTTGTAGAATCTACAGAACCATCTGCTTTAAGAAACTGTGAACTTGTTCCACCATCTACTTTATATCCACCAGTTAATATAATATCTCCATCATCTGGGTCTATATTAACAAAATCAGCATCAACTCCATTCTTAAATTGAATAGTAGCAGCATTTATACCTACAGACTTCCAAGAATTAGTAGAAGTACCTATATCAAGTACATCAGTAGCACTAGTATCAGAACTAACGATATCTAGATAACCATCAGCAACTATTTCGTTTGCAGTATGGTTTAATTCTATTTTACCAGTTTCAACAGCTATATCATTTACAAATTTTACACTCATATTATTGTTATTATATTAAACAAATGTACCCCCTATATTAAAGAGGGTACTTTGTATCATTATTATTTATTAACTCATTTTAAACATGCTTACTTCGTATGCACCAGTTGCTGGAGCAGAACCAAATATAACACTTACGTCATTTGTGTTCTTTATTATTTCAGCATAAACTTCATCACCAGTAGCAACTTCAGTTATAGAAACTAAACATTTCTTATTTCCAAAGTTATGTGTTGCAGTTAGAGTTGTATTAGTACCATCACCAATAGTTACATTTACTTTATCAGCAGCTATTTGTTGGTCAACTAATTGCTTAGCTCCTTGAGGAGTTACAGCTCTATTAGTCATTGAACCAGCTTTAGCTTCTGTATTAGTAGCTATCTCTATAATACCAGCAGCAGTAGTACTTGCAGTACTTACAGTTGGTATAGATGGTAAATTACTTAAGTCATTATAATCACCAGAGAAATGATTTAAATCAGATATCTGAGACTCAGTAATAGTTATATCTCCTTCATGTGCAGTAACATCTCCACTTGTAACAGTATAACCAGTTATGTAGTTAGCTCCATTTGTCAACTGATTGTTGTTAGTTGGAATAGAAGCACTAGTTACATATGTGTTAGAATCAACTGTACCATCAGCTTTTAAGAACTGACTTGAAGTACCACCAGATTTAACAAAGCTAGTAGATTCAATTAAACCATCAAATTTAGATGGGTAAGTAGAATCAGAATTTATAGCTCTTACTGTTCCAGAAGTAGGTGTTGGTAAAGTATCACCTTGAATCTGTAGGTATGCTAAATCTCCGTCTATAGTAGCATTAGTATGGTCAGCATCTAATAACATTACAGCAGCAGAACCAGAAACATGTCCATTCTTTAAATCTAATGTTGTATGTTGACCTTGTAAGAATTCTACATCAGCTGCAGCATTATCTATTATAGAGTAAACATTATCACCAATTACATATCCTAAATCACCAGTACCTGTTACCTTAGCTACAGTTTGACTACCGTAAGCAGAACTCCAAGAAGCATTATTTCCATTAGGGTCAGAACCATTATATTTAGCTTCATTGTAAGCACCGTATATAACACCATCATAACCATTAGAAGAGTTCATCTGACCTCTAGAATAAGAACCGTAGTTATATCCAGATTCATTTGAACCAGTAGAACTAGAATCACCATACATTGCAATGTTAAATGAACCTTTTGCAGTTGTAGTTTGTAATCCTTTAATAGTCGCATGAGGAGCACCAGTTGTTCCACTGTAACTTTCTTCAGCTAATATCTTATTACTAGAAGTAATATCTCTAAATTCTACATCATCAGTTGTAGCTAAAGTTTGGTCATAAACATCAATACTGTTTCCACCACCATCTAAAGATATAGTGTTACCAGCTATAGATAAATTTTGAGCACCTAAATTAGAAGGTACATCAGTTAAATCATTATAAGAACCAGAGAAGTGAGATAAATCACTAATTTGAGATTCTGTTATTGTAATGTCACCTTCGTGAGCAGTTACATCAGCACTAGTTACTGTATAATCAGATATATAGTTACTACCATTTGTTAACTGATTATTATTAGTAGGTATAGTTGGTAAACCAGATAATGAAGAATAAGCTCCATCAAATAAACTTGGTTTGTTTTGTATAAATGCATCTCCACTTGTTGCATTCCAATCAGACTGTACGTTTTGTTCAGCATTACTTGGAGCTAAAGTTAAATCATTATTAAATCCACTTAAACTTAAGTCAGATTGAGTTCCACCAATTTCATCAAAATCAACACCAGTGATATAATTAGCACCGTTAGATAATTGATTGTTATTAGTTGGTACAGTTGGAGTACTAGTTAATTGACTATAGTCTATTGTTAAAGCATCTTCATGTGCAGTTATTTCAGCTTCAGTAGGAGTGTAATCTTTAATGTATCCAAATGCAGCTATATCACCATCACTTAATTGTGTGTTAGTATCTTCAGTTGGTAATGCATCAATAAGGTCTTTTAAGACTTTACCCTGAGCAGCAGATAAACCTTCTGTAGTAGAAGTACTTGTTAAAGTATTGTTTACTGTAATACCATCTAAGAATGCAGACATATCAATAGTAAAAGTAGTACTATCATCTCTTGTGAATGTTGCGAGACCAGTTGAACCATTAATAGAACCAGAAGTTAATCTAGCTAAGTTACTGTCATCTAAATATAAAGATAAATCGATATCTGTATCAGAACCATTCTCATCAGTATATGTAAGAATGTTAGAGCTTAATCCTAAACTTGTAACAGTTTCAGAAGGTACAGCACCAACTTGACTAGTTACGAAATCATAAATCTGGTCAGCAGTTGCTAATCCAGTTCCACCGTCAGCTATAGCAGCAGTTACTACGTCTACAGTAGGAGCAGTAGCAGTACCACCAATAGTTAATACATTTGTATTAGCTGAAGATAATGATTCTAAATCACCATTTACAGAATACCAAGAACTACCATTGTTAACCATTAATTTATTGGTCGAGGTATCGTACCATAATCCACCAGCTCCATTTGCTGGAGAAGTTCCAGCTGGGTGAATCTTTACATTTTGTAATTCATTCCCTTCTAAGGAAATATTACTTAAGTATTTAATTGCCATTTGTTAATTGTTTTAAATTATTATATATATATATTGTGTTTAATTCATGTATGCTTTGCCACTAAATGCAGCAGTAAATGTAACAGATAAACTGTTAGCATCTATATATTGAACATCTCCTATAACTACATTCTTACTAGAATCAACAACTGATAAAGAAGGAAACTTACCTAAATTATGTGTTATATTCCATGTTGATTGTGCAGAAGATTGGTTATGAGTATAATGTTTATCTCCACCACCATAAGTATTTACATCTATCAATGTATATTCATCTTCAGATAATTCATCAGAAACAAAAGTAAATTGTCCTGTAGAATCTACCTCTTCTCCTTCAACAGACATCTTATCTCTAAATAATAATTTATTAGCAGAGTCAGTTAAACTTAAAAGAAATCTTTGACCGTCTAAAAGAGTTATATCATCAACAGTATAGGTTACAGAAACATTATTAGCTTCGTATACTAAACTGTCAGCAACGTAAGTAGTTGCATCTTCCTGACCTTCTCTTAATAGTGTGATAGTCAAATCGCTAGGTGCGTATGTAGTGTTTGTCCTTAGTATTGCCTTGAATACTTGTATGGATTCTGTATTAGTTATAATCATAGTATTATAACGCTAAATTAGCGTTTTTGTTTTAGTTTGATATAGAGCAAAAAAAAGAGCCACCTCAGAAGAGATGACTCTATTTTATTGTCTTAAATCTATTAGTAGATATTAAGCACCTTCAGTTACAACGAAACCGTCAACAGCACCCATAAGTGCAGAGTCAACATAAGTAGAAAGGTTAACTTCTTTACCTTCAAAAGATAAATTGTAACCATTTAAGTCACCCATTGCACCACCTGTAGAAGTTGATACAGATACTTCAACTCCATTCTTAGCACCAGCTAATCTAAAGTTTCCGTTATGGTCCTCGATAATTACGTGAGGTCTACCGTAACTTAGTAAAGTTAATTCTGCTTGAGTAGCAGAGTCTTGTACTTTCAATACTAATGCTCCAGTTTGAGTAAAGAACGAAGTTCCATTATCTCTACTGTTTTCATTAGCTTCTTCGAAAGTATTATTGTCTCCTTTAAGTTCGTATTTGAACGCATCAGTTGCAGCATTTAAACCAGTCATTAATTCACCAGTAAAAGTTGCACCAGATAAAAGAGCACCATCGTAGTTTATGAAGTAAACAGCTTTCAAACCACCTACAGAGGTTTTACATGCTTCTTTACGTCCTAGTGTGATATCACAGCTCATATTATTTATGTATTGTATAATATAACACCCCCTATATTAAAGAGGGTGCATATTAAAGATTATTATTATATTAAAGATTATGCGTAAAGTACGATTTCAGCACCAATTGCGTATTGAACAGCAGCAGTAAATCTGATTACTATTCTTACGTTTTGAGAACCATCGATATCAGCCATATCAATAACTTTTACTTCATTCATATCAGACATAAGTCCAGTACCGAAGAATAAGTTTGATTTTTCAGCAGCTACCATTTTGTTAGCTGGAAGACCGTTACATACCATAAGTCTAGTTCCTTCAAAGTCCATTTGAGTTTGACCTACATGGTATAAATCTTTGTAACCTAAAGCAGCTTGAGCTCTTACGTAAGCTCTTGCAGTAGATTGAGAAATGTATATAGATAAATCATCATTACCATATAATTCAGCTGGAATAGCATCAATAACTTTTCCTAACTCATCAATTACATTAGAAGCATCGATAGTTGCAGCAGCAACGTCAATAACGTCAGCATCAGCAGCGAATAATTCTAATAATCCAGCGTACTCACCAGCGTTAGCAGCAGCACCATTCCAGATATTTTGTTCGTTCTTTGCAGCAACCTTAGCAACAACGTGTGCTAAAAGGTAATCTTGAAAAGACTTTGGTAAGTTATCATGAGCAGACATACCCATAGAGATAGCATCCCAATCAGAACGGAAATCTTTCTTACATAAAGCAAGGTTTACTTGAAATTCTTTAGGCTCGATAGTTCTTTCAGTAAGAGTTACAGAAGAAGTTGCATCGAAATCACAAGAACCATCAGCGATTAAATCACCAGTTTCTAATTTTCTTAATACTTGTTTAAATTTAATGTTTGGTTTAACTTCCATACCACCTTTTTCGATAGTGTTAGAAGATAATAATGCAGCAGAGATAAAACTAGCAGCTTTTTCTCCAGCATAAGTAGTTGTAATACTTGTAGTAGTTGCCATAATTTAGCGTTTTTGTTTAATTGTTATTTATTATTAATTATTTCCGAATAGTTTATTCCACACTACATCTTTAGTGCTTGTACCTCTATTCATCGGTACGTTTAATCCTAATGGAGCTTTAGATACTTCAGCTTCTGGAGATACAGCAATAACTGCTTCTTCAGCTTCTACAGCTTCTTTAACTTCAATTTCTTCAGCAGATAACTGTTGAGGTACATCTTTCTTAGGAGACATGTTATTTAACATATCAGCTAATGCAGATATTTCAGCAGATAACTTACCTAAATCTTCTTTAGAAGCATATTCTGGTTGTTTAGCAGCTTCAACTTCTGGTGCTTCCTCTACAGGTGCTTCCTCAGCAAGTTCAACTTCTACTTCTTCAGATACTTCTTCAGATAATTCAACTTCAGCTTCAGCTTCAACTTCAGGAGCATCTTCTTCAGATACTTCTTCTTCGATAACTTCTTCTTCAGTTACTTCAATTTCTGATACTTCTTCGTTTAATTCTAAAGATTCTACGTTGTCCTCTTGAGACACCTCAATAGCTGTATCTTGTACTGCTTCTTCTAGTAATACTTCTTCCTTAACTTCAGGAGTAACAGTTGATAACAAAACTTCTTTGAATTTTGCTATGATTTCTGTTGCTTTCATATTAATTAATTTTATAGTTAATATAACGTAAAAGGGGTAAAAGTGTTTGGTTTTCACCCCTCTACATTATTAATTGTTTTTATATACTATTTGAGATTGTACTATCTCTCCTGTATAATGCTTATACTCCATAACAATAACAGCTTTACCTATATTGTTAAAGTTGAAACTAGCAGACATTCCACCATATAAAGGTAAATACTTAAATTTAGATTCAACAGCTCTATGAGGATAACTAACAGTTTGTCCAGCTATAGTAACTGATAATGGTTTTGTAGTTACTTCTAAATTCTGAGTAAGGCTATATCTTATATTATGAGTACCTTTATTATAGTTATATATATATTTACCAGCATCATCTCCTAATCCAGTTCTAAAGTCTAACCATACATTCTTCTCATCATTCTCAAAACTAGAAGTAAGTGAGTAATTATCATTAAGTTTAGCTTGTGCATCTGCAACAGCATCAGCAAAAGTATTATGAGTAATTAATTCACCAAGAGGTTCTTCAGTTGAATCAGGTGGATTACCTACCCATTCAGTACCATCTACTATTAAAGAGTCGTGAGAAGTATTTCCTGTTAATACTATATTAGAACTCCATCTATTAGTGTAAGAGAATTCTAACCATCCTTCAGGTCCATTTCTCCATTCATAATAATGAGTAACTACACCAGCAGTAACTTTACATACCATATACTTATCATTAGTATCTTTATGTATAAACCAGTATCTGTTAGCTCTACCATTAGTAGTACCATCAGCTAAAGGTGTTCCGTTAGCATCAGCATATATACTGTCTCCTACAGAAATACTTTCTTGGTCATTACCTAAATAAACTGTATCATCAAATCTGTTAAGAAATGTATTAAGAGCTCCATTATTTTCAAATTGAGGTTCTTCAGTTCTAGCAACAACACCTTCATTAGTTAATCTGTCTGCCATAAATTGTCTCATAGCTTTATCAGATATCTGATTGTCATATCCATATCTATATCTAACATAACCATTCATACCGTCAGCTAATCCATATTGATTGTAAGAAGGTGAAACACCTATAGCAGTAGGATGAACCGTAAGGATATTATCTACAGTTAATGCTGTATAATTATCAGCAGTAGCAAATGTTCCATATTGAGTATGGTCTACAGTATACTCACTAAATATATTATATCCAAGATTATTAACAGTACCACCTAAAGAATGAGCTTCACCATAACCATCGTTATTTGTATCATACTTAGTATAGTTAGTATTATAACTAGTATTATTAGTACCACCAGTCTCAAATCCACCATTACCAGTATTACTATTATTAGTACTACCTGTATTGTTGTTATTAATAAAAGATGATGAAGTATGATTTTGCTCATTACCTTGATTATTTAAATTACCAATACCTTGATTTATTATATAACCTTTATTATTTTTTCTTGAGTACTTACCATTAGCACCCAGAGTAGCCCTTCTCCCATCTGTAGGAGAAGTTCTACTATAAGTTTGATTTTTCATATTATTATGTTAATCCATTAATATTTACAGTTTCAATATCATTAGATACCATACTGTTTAATTGTAACTTAGTATAGTTTTGGTCAGAAGGAGATACTTGATTTCTTATACCATTAGCATAAGAATCTGAAGTTCCATCACCCATTAACCAAATTTGAGTAGCATACGGAGTCTGATTATTTGACGAGCCATAAATAAAGTTACTACCACTATATCCGT
>Ga0098055_1000516_pt1 | contig 22933 bp, 25 predicted proteins | sample 17_taG_FD_75107 | JGI IMG/M metagenome (GOLD analysis project Ga0098055, IMG submission 75107) | Marine viral communities from the Subarctic Pacific Ocean - 17_ETSP_OMZ_AT15314 metaG | ecosystem: Environmental > Aquatic > Marine > Oceanic | place: Pacific Ocean | collected 2015-01-18 | reverse complement strand
AAGGGCTGGTGACCACGGCGAATACCGGTTGTGGTTACGAGGGTACCCCGCCGTTTACCGCCGAAGATCAGGCCCAGTGCGACAGTGACCGTATTCTCTACGTCAGCGGGCTGCTGAATACCGAGATTTTGGACTACGACCCGGTCGAGCAGGGTGTTCCGGTGGTGATTTATCCCACCACCGTGGCCCTGACAAATCTGGATGCTACAGCAGTGGTTGGGCTGGACCTGAATGTGCTGGATGGCGGTAGTACCCTGGATTCCATCCCGGTGCTTGGCCCGATCCTGGGCGGCGTACTGGAAGTCACCCTGGGGCTGGTGGAAGACACCGTTTCGGCGCTGGCTGGTGAGTTTGGTGGCGACGGGGTGCTGAATAGCCTGCTGTCGGTGGTCGGCGATGTGGGCCTGGTGCCTATTGATACCGCTACCGGACCGAACATCATGCGGGTGCGTTATGACAAAGACGAAAACGGCAACCGCACTATTCCGCCGGTGGGTCACATTGTCGAGACCCCGGATGGTCCGGTCTTCCGTATCACCTTCGATTTGCTGTTCGATGCTCCGGCACTGAGCTTGCCTCTGGGACTGGAGCACAACGTTAAAGGGCTACCGATTGATGGGATAGATTTGGAGGGGCCGCTGGACTTCCTGCCCGATGGTCGTTTGTTTATCGCTCTGCAGAATCAACAGTCGAAAAATGTGGATCTGCAAATTACTCTGGCCGGCCTGGAAGGCGGCAAGGTGAAGCTGGTGATTCCACCGGGTGGTATTAACCTGAGCTACCAGAGTGGAACCATCCAGTAATCCTGGTCGCGTTTCCTCTCTTATCTGCGCCCCGCTTGTCGGGGCGTTATTTTTTCTGTCTACGGCTGGTGCTAACTTGCCGTGAACTTCCCCCCTCCCTCCCTTTACTTCTTCAGGTGGCACGGCCGTGCCCGAACCCGTCGATGGATGCTCTGTCTACCCTGTCACTGTTTAAAAGAATTTTACGATTCCTTGTCGTGATTAACGGCAAATAACGCTTTCTACCTATGTGAGCGCATGTTCACTTTTGCATAGGGTGAGCTCCCCCCCGTCGCCGCCTTGGCGACAGACAACGTAAAAAGCAACAACAAAACAGTGTAGGAGTACAACAAATGACTGTGTCTTTTTCGGGACGTGTCGCCGCCGTTGTCGGTGGTGTGTTGGTGCAATCTGTTGCCTTGGCGAGTATGGGTAATATCGGCACCACTTATGGCGTACTGCCCTCGGATATTGCCTCTGCGCAGGCGCTCAGCCTGTTTAATGATCAGGTTTCTGCTACCTATTACAACCCGGCGGCCCTGGCTCGGGATTCCCGTGGGGAGCTGACCACCGGTTTGATGCATGCGGAGCATGAGTTGCGGGCGCAAAGCCTGGGCGGCGCCGATGCGCCGATCCGCAATGGCGACGTGCTGCAGGATTCCCCTTCCCAGCAGGTGCTGCTGGGTATGAAAACCGATCTGACCTCTCTCACTCAATACAACCATCCCATCTATTTCGGGATGATGTTGGGGGTAGAAAAGTACGGTGAGGAAATGCTGTCGTTCGACTCTTCCACGTCTCAACAAGGCCAGTATTTTGAGTATGGCCGCCAGCCCTTATTTTTGAATCTGGGCGGTGCCACTCAGCTGTGGCGTGGTATCGACGTGGGGGCCAGTGCGCGGATCACCCTGCATGCCGCGGCGGATCTGTCCGCCACCACGGACCTGGCCGGCAACACCCAGTACGAAGAGCTGGATGTCTCCGCCAAACCGTCCATTCGCCCGATCTTCGGTATCAACATGGACTGGGGTGAAACTTTCTGCGGTGAAGGCGCCGATTGCTGGTTCAACGGCCTGGAAACCGCGTTTTCCTATCGCGGTTACTCCAATACCCAAACCGAAGTGAACGCCAATGCGGTGATCCCCGGTGTGATTCCCAACCCGGGCCTGATGCTCAACATCAATACGCTGGATTCCTACCAGCCGAATATTCTCGCCGGTGGTGTGCAATACCAGGCTGGCCGGTGGCGCACCGGTGTCACCCTGGAATGGCAGGAATGGTCTGCCCTGGAAGAGGAGCTGGAAGGCGACACCATCAAGGACCAGGCGGTGAGTGGTCAGCCCGGGCAATTGACCTTTCAGGACGTGATCATCCCGCGCATCGGCACCCAGTTCCGTCTCAATGAAAATTTCTCATTCACCGGTGGGGTGGCCTATAGCGAATCACCACTGAAATCGAGTGCGTCGGTGGATGTGAATTATCTGGATACGGACAAATGGATCATTGGCCTGGGAGTGACAGCGGAATACAAGAAAACCCGCATCCTTGCCTTCCCGGTTCGCTTTGATTTGGCTTACCAGCACCAGATTCTGGAAGACCGCACCTTCGATATTTACGACACCCAGTCCGCCGTCTACCCGCAGCCTAGCGAACAGGTGGAAGCCAGCGGTGACGTGAATGTGATTAGCGGTTCTATCACTCTGAAATTCTAAGCCCGGGAGGCAAACACAATGATGCGAACGAGCGTACTTTTCGCCACCGCACTGGTGCTGACCGCCTGCGGTGGTGGTGGCAGTGAACAAACCGTGGATTACAGCGGCCGCAACAGCGGGCAGGTGTTCTACAGCTACCCGGCGGACCAGCAAACACAGATATCGGTGCATGCGCCACTGGTGGTGCAGTTTTCCGAAGCGCCGGACCTGGCGCTGGCCGACATCACACTCACCGGCCCGGATGGTGCCGTTGATGTGGACATGAGTGAGGCGGATCAGGGGCGCTCCGTGGTGATCACCCCGCGTTTGCCGTTGGCATTCAACAGTGACTACACCCTGAGCCTGAATGGTATGGATTTGCAGGGTTTCAGTGATGGCACCCTGAACTTCACCACCGGCTCCGCCGGCACGGGGCCGCAGGACCAGCAGCAGAACGCGGATGAGCTGGTGATCAGCCGGCAAATGCCGTCGGGCGACGATGACCAGCCCTTCATGGACTTCTCCACCGTTCACCTGCAGTTCTCGCAGCCACTGGATCGCACCACCGTGGATAACACCACGGTCAGCCTTAACGATGCCGGCGGCAACCCGGTGGCGGCCACCTTATTGGTGAGCGGCACACGGTTGACCCTGGACCCGCAGGACGACCTCACACCGGGCAGCGATTACACCCTGGAACTGGACAGCGCTCTGACCAGCAAGACCGGTGTCGCCTACAGCGGAGAAAACAGCTTCACCCTGACCCCGCAAGATTCCACCCCGCGTGAAACCCTGGTGCTGGAAGCCATGGCTGCGGATCCCACCAAGGGTTGTGGCGAGGACGGTGTCATGCTGTCGCCCCTCAGTGGCGAGCCGATCAACTGCGTGCCGTTGATCGCCAAGTTGCTGGGTGATACCACGGTGTCCAAATTGTCCGGCAACGTGTTTGCGGAACTGGCCTTTGTGCCGGACTTTCCGGACGCCACGCCGCTGCGTATCAGCAAAGGCTCACTGCTCAAGGGTGAGCCCCTTGAGGTGCTGATTGGCGGCCAGTTGCCGGCGGGTTTTGATTCCGGTGATGTCACCGTCAGCTTCCTGTCCGATGCCTCCGGCTATTTGTCGCCGGCCCCGTACAGTGCCGCCCCGGAAGCGCCGCGGCGGGTGCAGCTGACCCTGGATCTGGCTTTTTCCACCGCCGACTCCCGCGCCAACGGCGCCTTCACCCAGACGCTGTTGCAGGTCGAGCTGGTGGGGCGTGCCATTGTGGTCGATGGCCGCATGGTGATTGATGCGATCGGGGTGATTGAACCGGAAGTGTTAGGGGTGGAAACCGCCTACGGGGTGTTGAGTTTCCACATGGAATCCTACGCGGATCAGACCAGTGCCCCGGAGCCGGAGGTGGATATCACCGGCCCCAGTCTGCAAAGCTGGCAGCCCGGTGATTTTGCCGACCGTTTCCGCCCTGGCGACCCGGTGGTGCTGAACTTCGACGAAACCCCGAACCAGGAGTCCATCGTCCCCGGTTTCACTGTGACTCTTACCGAACAGGGCGCGGATGTGCCGTTCCAGTGGCGCCTGGATGGTGCATCACTGGTGCTGACACCGGACCAACCGTTGGCCTTCGGCAGCGACTATCAGGTGGCATTCACCGATGGCGTGCAGGACCTGAGTGGTAACCCGGCGAACCCGGAAATCCTCGATTTCACCATGGTGGATGCCACCACCAGCAGCCCGCGTACGCCCTACACCGCCACGGTGTACCCCGGATATGGCTGCGCCATTGATCCCGGTAGTGAAGACCTGGGCAACGGTATTCAGGGTGAGTGCGCCAGTGCCTATCAGGATCAGGCCGGTGATCTACTGCCCGTGCCCACATTGCCCGCCAATCGTGCCATCGAAGTGCAGTTCTCACGCAACATGGCGGCCGACAGCATGGTGCTGGGCAGTGCCTGCGGGCAAGGCAGTGTCCGTGTGGAGAAAATCGACACCGCCGGTAATTGCCAGGAAGCGGTGCCCGCTCACCTGAGCATGGATACCCGCAAACTGACCATTACCCCGCAACAGCCCTGGGAGGAAGGGACGTTGTACCGGTATGTGCTGGCATCCCATGAGCAGGCGGGTTGCGCCGGTGAGGTGATCTGTTCGCAAGATGACATGCCGTTGCAGACCGCCCAGTTACTGGGGCCGGATGCGGACAAAGGTGGGCCGGATATGGCGATTGCCTTCACTGGCGCCGCAGCCACCGACAATGTGTTGTTACCGCTGCGCAACCTGCCCAAGGCGGATGTGAATGCCAACTTCCTGCTCGGCGACAGCGAAACCAAGGCTCAGGAAGTGCCACCGGGCAGCGGCCAGTATCCCACCCCGACCAATGCCGCCAAACTGGCGGTGCTGGATACTGGCGGGATCGCCACGGCGGCAAACATTGGCTGCAATATCAACGAAACCTGCCCGGCAGATAAATTCACCTATCTCAATGGCGGTATCAACGCGGATATCGTGGGCTGGAATGAAGCTGAACAGGCGGTAGAGGTGACGCTGTATCCGCCGGTGTTGATGACAACCAACACCGACGTCTACGCACAGATTGCCGGCCTGGTTAGCCCGAACGTGCCCACCGAGCCATTGGTCATGCGTGCCCGTTATGCCGACGATGGCAGTGGCAGCCGGAGGCAGCCGCTAACCGGCTGGATCCGCTACGACGCGGCAGAAGACCAGTTGATGTTCGACACCACGCTGGATTTGTTGCTCGATGCGCCGGAAATGGAAGCGCCGCTGGGGCTGCCGTTCAATCTGCACAGCTACCCGCTGGATGATCTCCAGTTGTCCGGTCCGGTGGATTTCCTCCCCGATGGCCGTCTGGTCATCGGTTTGGTGAGCCTGGCTGCGCAGAATATCGACGTGCGTATTGGCGGGCCCCTGGCCACCATCGACCTGCAGATCCCGGTGGGTGGGGTGAACCTTACCTTCCAGAGCGGGTCCATCAAGAAACCGCAGTAACGCCACCGTCCCTGACGGTGATGCTCAAGCCGGCCTGCGGGCCGGCTTTTTTGTGGCCAGGACTCCGGACTGTGGGCTGGACAGGGTATTGCGCCCACATTGAGCGGATTCCCGGCTCAGCCTATGCCGCCCGGCCCCGTGTCGATATAATTCCCCACTCATTCGTTCCATGGTGCTTTTTATGGCTCACCGCACAGCTTTATACGACGCCCATCTCGCTGCTGGCGGCAAGATGGTGGACTTCGGCGGCTGGGATATGCCGATCAATTATGGCTCCCAGATCGAGGAGCATCACGCCGTGCGTCAAAACGCCGGCGTGTTCGATGTCTCCCACATGACCGTGGTGGATATTGCCGGCGCCGGTGCCCGTGATTACCTGCGCCAGCTGCTGGCCAACGACGTGGACCGCATTGATCCGGGCCGCGCCCTGTACACCGGCATGCTTAACGACAATGGCGGCGTGATCGACGACCTTATCGTCTATAAACAGGACAATGGCTACCGACTGGTGGTAAATTGCGCGACCCGTGAGACCGACCTGGACTGGATGGAAAAGCAGGCCGGCGGTTTTGCGGTGGATATCCATGAGCGCCCGGAACTGGCCATGCTGGCGATTCAGGGGCCGAAGGCCCGTGAAACCCTTGCGGAGCTGCTCAGCGGTGCCCGTGCCGAGGCGGTCAGCAGCCTGAAAATTTTTGCCTTCGCGCAGGACGGTGACTGGATGATCGCCCGCACCGGCTACACCGGCGAAGACGGCGTGGAAATCATGCTGCCCAACGCGGATGCCGTGACCCTGTGGGGCCAGTTGCTGGCCGCCGGCGTTGCCCCCATCGGCCTGGGTGCCCGTGACACCTTGCGGCTGGAAGCAGGACTGAACCTGTACGGCAATGATATGGATAACACCATTACGCCGTGGGAAGCCAACATGGGCTGGACGGTGATGCTCAACGACCGGGAATTCATCGGTCGCCAGCCACTGCTCAACCAGCAGGAAAACGGCCACGCCGAACAGGTGGGCCTGATCCTGGAAGGCAAGGGTGTTTTGCGTGCCCACCAGAAAGTGCTGATGCCCAATGGCGAAGAAGGGGAAATCACCAGCGGTACCTTCTCGCCCACGCTGGGCAAATCCATCGCCCTGGCGCGGCTGCCCGCTGGCGCCACCGGCAAGGTGGATGTGGAAATCCGCAACAAGCGCCAGGCTGCACAGGTGGTCAAGCCGCCGTTCGTGCGTAATGGCGAGGTCGTGTACAAAGAGCTGTAGCGCACGCTCCTACAGAATACATTTTTGCGTGCATGCGTGAGGCGTGCCGCGTGAAGCGTTTAACCAAGGAGAAAACAATGAGCGAGATTCCAGCCGAGCTGCGTTATGCCGCCAGCCACGAATGGGCCAAGGTAGAAGACGGTGTTGCCACCGTCGGTATCAGCGACCACGCTCAGGATGCCATGGGCGATCTGGTCTATGTGGAACTGCCGGAAGTGGGCCAGGTTGTGGCCGCCGGTGATGAAACCGGTGTGGTGGAATCCGTGAAAGCGGCTTCCGACATCTACAGCCCGGTGTCCGGTGAAATCGTTGAAATCAACGAAGCACTGGAAGATGAGCCGGAACTGGTCAACAACGTTCCCTATGAAGGCGGCTGGTTGTTCAAAGTGCAGCTGACCGACGAAGGCGAGCTGGACAACCTGCTCACCGCCGACCAGTACCAGGCGCAGATCGATAGCGAATAATCGCGTAGCGATTATTCGCAGCTGCGAGCCGCGAGCTACGAGCTGCCAGGAAAAGATTTTTCTAGCTGCTCGTAGCTCGTAACTCATAGCTGATCCCCAGCGTTTTTTAGCGCTGCGGACCCAAAGCCAAACCCAACCTATCCAGGTAGCCCCATGCCCTATATCCCCCATACCCCCGATGACGTTCGCGCCATGCTCGACGCCATTGGCGCCGACAGCATCGAAGATTTGTTCGATGAGATTCCTGCGCACCTGAAAGCCGCTGGCAAGCTCGATGCCTTGCCAGAAGGCCTGAGCGAAATGGAAGTGACCCGGCTGATGAGCGACCGTGCTGCCCAGGATGCCGGCGCGGTCAGTTTCATCGGTGCCGGTGCTTACCAGCACCACGTGCCGGCGGCGGTATGGGAAATTGCCACTCGGGGTGAGTTCTACACGGCTTACACCCCGTACCAGGCGGAGGCCAGCCAGGGCACCCTGCAGGTGATCTACGAATTCCAGACCCTGATGACTCGCCTCACCGGCATGGACGTGAGCAATGCCTCCGTCTACGACGGTGCGTCCGGTCTGGCCGAAGCGGTGCTGATGAGCCTGCGTGCCAATCGCAAGAGCAAGTCCCGCAAGGTGCTGGTGCCCACTGCCTTGAACCCGCGTTACACCAGCGCCACCCAGGCCATCGTGGAAAACCAGGACGTGGCGCTGCAAAGGGTCGGGTTTGATGCCGCTACCGGGCAGACCCCGCTGGATGCCCTGAAAGACTTTGAAGGCGAAGACTACGCTGCACTGGTGATCAGCCAGCCCAACTTCTTCGGTTCACTGGAAGAAGTGGACGCGCTCACCGACTGGGCCCATGCCAACAAGATGCTGGTCATCGGCGTGGTAAACCCCACCTCTCTGGCGCTACTGACGCCTCCCGGTGAATGGGGCGCAGAAGGTGCGGATATCGTTGTGGGTGAAGGGCAGCCGCTGGGTGTGCCGTTGTCCTCCGGTGGTCCGTACTTCGGCTTTATGTGCTGTAAGCAAAAACACGTCCGGCAAATGCCGGGTCGCATTATCGGCCGCACCGTGGACATGGAAGGCAAGCAGGGTTTCACCCTGACATTGCAGGCCCGCGAACAACACATTCGTCGCTCCAAGGCCACCAGTAACATTTGTACCAACCAGGGCCTGGCCATGACTGCGGCGACCATTTATACCTCCCTGCTTGGGCCGGATGGCCTCGGCAATGTGGCGGCTCACTGCCATGCCAACACCCAGGCACTGGCCGACAAGCTCACCGCCATCGACGGTGTAGAGCGTGCCTTCACCGCGCCCACCTTCCACGAAGTGGTGCTGACCCTGCCGAAACCGGCGGATCAGGTGCTGGCGGCGCTGGCCGAGAAAGACGTGCTGGGCGGTGTGAGCCTGGCCGGTGACTATGACATGAACAATGCGATCCTGGTGAATGCCACCGAAGTCCATTCCGAGCAGGATTTGCAGCTGTTCGAACAAGCCCTGAAGAGTGTCCTCAACGAGTGGAGGGAAATGGCATGAGCGAGACACAACTGATTTTCCAACTGTCTCACCCGGGCCGTAGCGCCACCTCCCAGGCGCCCAAGGCGCTGGCGGAGGACAAGCTGTCCGCCATTCCTGCGCACCTGCGTCGCAAGGAAAAGCCGGGGCTGCCGGAAGTGTCTGAAATGCAGGTGGTGCGTCACTACACCAACCTGTCCAGCAAGAACTTCGCCATCGACAAGCAGTTCTATCCGCTGGGTTCGTGCACCATGAAGTACAACCCCCGTGGTGCCAACCGGGCCGCCATGCTGCCGGGCTTTCTCAATCGTCACCCGCTGGCGCCGGAAAGCCACAGCCAGGGTTTCCTCAGCTGCATGTTCGAACTGCAAAACTTCCTGAAAGAAGTCACCGGCATGAAAGGCGTCTCCCTCGCCCCCATGGCCGGTGCCCAGGGTGAGTTTGCCGGCGTGGCCATGATCCGTGCCTACCACGATGCCCGTGGCGACGATCAGCGTACTGAAATCCTGATCCCCAACGCCGCCCACGGCACCAACCCGGCCACTGCCGTTATGTGTGGGTACAAGGTCCGTGAAGTGCCGGTCGGCCCGGATGGCGACGTGGACCTGGACGCCCTGAAAGAAGCCTGCGGCCCACAGACCGCCGGCCTGATGATGACCAATCCGTCCACCTGTGGCGTGTTCGAACGGCAGATTGAAGATATCGCCAAAGCCGTCCACGAAGCCGGCGGGCTGCTTTATTACGATGGCGCCAACCTGAACGCCATCCTCGGTAAAGTGCGTCCCGGTGACATGGGCTTCGACGTGATCCACATGAACCTGCACAAGACCTTCGCCACTCCCCATGGCGGCGGCGGTCCCGGTGCCGGCCCGGTGGGTGTGTCCGAGCGTTTGTTGCCTTACCTGCCCACGCCCATGGCCGGCCAGCGGGACGACGGCAGCTACCACTGGATCGATACCGATACTCTGGATACCAGCATCGGACACCTCAGTGCCTTCATGGGCAATGCCGGTGTGCTGCTGCGCGCCTACTTCTACGCCCGTTCCTTGGGCCGCGAAGGCATGATCCGCGTGGGTGAATTCTCCACCCTGGCCGCCAACTACCTGCTCAAGCGACTGGAAGCCGTGGGCTGCACCGCCGCCTATCCGGATCGCCGTGCCAGCCACGAGTTCATCCTCACCTTCGCGAAAGAAGCGAAAGAGCTGGGTGTTACCGCCATGGATATCGCCAAGCGCCTGCTGGACTACAACCAGCACGCGCCCACCACCTACTTCCCGCTGCTGGTGCCGGAGTGCTTCCTTATCGAGCCCACCGAAACCGAAAGCAAGGAAGCCCTGGACGAATTCGTGGAGGCCATGGCCGCGATTCTGGAAGAAGCGCGCAACGAACCCGACATGGTGAAAGAAGCGCCCTTCACCCAACCGGTCCGTCGCCTGGATGATGTGAAGGCGGCCCGCGAGCTGGATCTGACCTGGAGCGAATAAGAGACACAGCACGCAACAGGCTTCATGCAGTAAGCCTGAAGCGAGAAAAACCCGGCGCAAGCCGGGTTTTTTATGCCGCTTCGCGGCTGCAACACGCTTCACGCAAAGATCAAAAGCGGATTTACCACAGAGGGCTCAGAGTTCACGGAGGGTGGATTTCGGAGTATTGCTGTTCTCGCTGTAGGAGCCCCGCTGGAGGGGCGAACAAAACCCAGGCTCAAAGACCCTTCGTTCGGCAAGCTGAATCTCCCACCCGCCTACCCCGATCCAGCGGACTGATTACCCCCAGGCCTCCCCGATTCATCACATGCAGATAGCGCTCGGTGGTCGACACATCGCTGTGGCCCAGTAGTTCCTGCACTGTGCGAATGTCGTAGCCGCTCTCCAGTAACCTTGTAGCAAATGAGTGTCTAAAAGTATGCGGGCCGCAGAGCTTAACAATCCCGGCTTCCTGCGCAGCATGCAAGGAGTTATTCAGAGGTTCCCTAGTGATGGCGGCGAATAATGCCAGTCTGTGGGTCCCGGGCGGGCTCGCGGGAAGGGAAAATGAATTGCCAGCCCAGCTGTGATGCTTGGCCGGAGTACTTTCTCGCCAGCGCATAGGGTATCCATGCGGGGCCAACCCCGTTCTCCCTGTCCTGTTTGTAATAACTGCTGGCCAGATCGATCTGAAGCTTCAGGCGCCCATGTAATTGTCCGGAAAGTACGGTGACGCGATCCTTGTTTCCTTTTCCTTCGCGAACAATGAGCTGACACTGGCCGAAATCAATATCCTTGATTCTTAGTCGCAAGGCTTCGGAAACTCGCAATCCGGAACCATACATAAGCTCAGCCATCAGTTTGAATGGATCTGTTAACTGCTCAATGATGGCGCGTGCTTCTTCGTCGGTAAAAACGACGGGAGGCCTGCGAGGCTTGCGTGATTGGCGAAAATCCAGCGCCGGGAACTCGATCTTGAGAAATTTTCGGTAGAAGCAGTTCAATGCATTCAGGGCTATTTTCTGCGTGGCGGGGCTGCAATGCCTCTGGGTAGCGAGATGAGTCAGAAAAGCCTGTATCTCCGAGGAGCTCATTTCGCGAGGATGCTTGCGGTCATGGTGGCGGATATAGGTAACCACCCAATGAACATAGGTTCGTTCAGTCTGATAACGATAATGATTGGTGCGCAGCCAGGCGCGGAATTGATCCAGTAGCCTGACAGGCTTATCAGGAATGGAAACCGGAATATCTCTGGTTCTATTGTTCATCATATTCTCCCTACCCATAGCAGGCTGGGGCACGGGAGACCCCGTGCTCAACAGAACGGGGCGTAAATAGCCGTAGGAGATATCGCAAAATTCGCTAAGTCGTTGATCTTTGTTTCGGGTTGCGACTTAAATGTGCATCGAAGCCCCGGAAATAGGCCGCTCGTTCGAGTTTTGTCAGATGGGAAGGGTTCTCACTATTGGGCTAAGTTGCTAAGGGTTATGGGTTTTTCAGCATTACATGCTGTAGCCTGTTAAGAATTATGTCGAAAAAAGATATGTCGAACCGTTCGACTGAATACGCTGTTAGATGGCATTGAAATGATTGTTATTACTGATAGTAAAAGTGTTCTTGGGATCGACTTAGTCTCTTGGGATGGAGATGCTTACTTGCGCGTAACGCTAGAATCACATGGGTTTTCCGGTCGCAATGACTTACATGTCGAGGGTAAGGATTTCCGGAATTTCTGCAGAGGTCTAGTAAAACTGCAAAGTACGTTGAGCGGAAAAGCAGTTCTAAGATCTGTTGATCCCAGCGAACTTGAAATCACCTTTGAGTCATATGGTTCGCTTGGCCACATCTCTGTTAAAGGGCGCCTTGGATACTATGTGGATACAGGTCGCGCCCTAAATTGGCATGCGGTTGAGTTTGGTTTTGAAGTGGATCCGCAGAATATCGATGAGGCAGTTCGCACTGAATGGTTGAGTCAGCATGCAATCTAACAAGCGGCGCCAAGCAGACCAAATTTCCGCTCCTGCGTCGCTCCAATTTGTCTGCTGCGCCGGGCGTTATACGTGAAAGTGAGAAACGCGATTCTTGATGAGATGGAATACCAGGTGTTGGCCAGGAAGGCTTCGAAATTGGCGCGTTCCCTATTGGAAGGTGACCTCGATTACTTGGATAACGTCTTGGAAATGGCCGGAGTAGGCCAAGGATTAGTTGGGGAGTTATGGAATACGGATTTCCATGTCTTCGGTGAAATTGCCTCCGATACGGATCACCTTCCGATGAAGGATGTTCGAGCCCATTGTTCCGCCACTATGTTGGAGAGATCAGACAGAGAATTGAGAGGGATTATCGTGGCATATAAAGATGAGGTTAGGATTGCTTGTAATAGTATCCTGGCCAAGTATCAGTACGTATAACAAGAAACTGCAGCGGATCAAATTTCGTTGCACTCAATTAGTCCGCTGAGTTTGGCGTTATGTGCGAATGATCATGGATTGGAGTGAAATGTCAGTTTTTGAAGGTGTCGATTTGAACGACTCCTTCATTCTTGGCTGGACTCAAGATGGTGGGAGGTTGGCATTCTATATCGAAGCGAGCATTTGGCCTGCGTCAAAGTACTACTCCACGCCAAAAGCAGGTGAGTACACCTGCTATCGCAAGGCGGTCTTAGAGTTCGTTGGGTCCATCGAAATAATAGGCTTGCGGCCTATTGAGCTCACACCATCATCATCGGACCCGGACGGATCCAAGGATTATGGCAATATCGATTCACTGATGGCATTGGACAACGGGTTCAGATTAACAGGTGACTTTGGTGATGTAAGTATCAAGGGTGGGGAGCTTCGGTTTGAGGTTCACACATAACAAGCGGCGCCAGGCGGATAAAATTTCCGCTCGTTCCTCGCTCCAATTTGCCCGCTGCGCCGGGCGTTAAATTGATAAAGGCATGGCGATGTCGAGAGGGAAGATTGGTGCATTTCTAGGCTTTGTGGGATTGGTGCTTTCCTACCTGACTTTGCATGCCTGGAAAATTGATGACGGTATCAACCTCTATCTTGCGCCCTACATTGCAAGGATTTCGGCTGCTTTTAATCAAGGTGAAGCCTTGCCTGGATACACCTCTGCGGGAATATCCATTACAGAAGAGATATCAATCATAGTGGTTGGGTTTGTGGCAGTCCTTTTGGGTGTTGCGGCTTTTATTCTCTCCTTGCTTTCCGTTAGAAGGGGCGAGCCGGCTGCCGAAACAAGGATTTCGCTGTTTTTGGGTTCGCTACCCATGGTTCTGCTTTCACCCTTATGGGGGCTTGTGGCTTTGTTTACTGCTTGCATGGTTGTCATGCTATACAAGAAAAATTTAACAAGAGCCTGCAAGCCGACCTTCGGCGGCTGAGGCGGGCGTTATGAGCTCATGATATGAGAGGTTTGGTATTGGCTTTAAGTCTATCGCTTTTGGGAGGGTGCTCTTCTCTGGCATTCACCCGACCAGGTCACTCCTTTGATGGTAGCGGGCATGCAGTTTCCGCGCTCTACTGCACTAATTATTCGGCGCAAAGAAACATATTTGGAGAGAATTACGATCAGGGGGCGCTAGAATATGGAGGAAATTTCGTTTTTATTGGCTTCTTTAGTCTGCTTGATTTTCCTCTAACCGTGGTTTCTGACACCATCAGGTTTCCGATTGATATATTTCGCGAGGAACAAGATCGAGAGTCATGGGATACCGTAAATCACTGGAAGTTTAATGACTGCGAAAATTACGGTTTTTTCAGGGATATACTCAATGGAATATAAGAGCAGGCTTGGCCGCTGCTCATAACAAGGGCCTGCATGCCGACCTTCGGCGGCTGAGGCAGGCGTTAAATGCTATGGATATCAGACTTCCGATATTGCACATGAATGCCGACTATATTCTCCCCGTGGCGGAGAAGAATTACGGAATATGCGGCCTTAAAAACTATCGCTCAGGGTGTTATGAAGGCGCTAGATTTATAGATTCAATGGGGCAGGAGTGGTTCGTTGATTCAGCGGAGGTCCTTGGATACTCTAGCATTCTCCATACCTCCGTTGGGGGAATGAGAATAAGTCTATTAAAGTTAAGTTTTGCTTCCGTATGGGTAAGAAGTATTCCTTTGATGAGCTGAAGGGAGAGCTGGAGGAATTTCTTTTGACTAAGAAATTAAGAGGCTCACCCTTTCAAAACAAGAAGAAAGAGGTTCCCTTGTACATGTCAAAGTTTAATTCGCTACAGCAGTTGGTATCCGAAATCGGCTACTTCGAATCCCGGGCGAGCATTTAACAAGCCAAGGCAGTAGGACAAATTTTGCTTCGCTGCGCTCAAAACGCAAAATCTGCCCCTGCTTGGGGCGTTAAAAGTCATTCAAAGTGAGAGAGAAATGGAGTTTTGGGGCTACACAGAAGATCTGCAGAAAGCTGAAAATCCGGCACCGGCCAGGCTCCCAGAAGTCACGATCTCAGCATCACCTTCTGAGTTGAGGGCAATCGCTCACTTCTTGAAAGAGGCAGCAGACAGCATCGAGGTCCATGGCGACGGGTTTGAGCACGAACATTTTCCTCGCAACAAAGCAGCAGACCCAGAACTTGTTGTGTTCAACCCAGAGGCTTTGCTCTGAAATTTTAACAAGGGCCTGCATGCCGACCTTCGGCGGCTGAGGCAGGCGTTAAGTGCTCATGAGATACGAATCAGGTGAGAAGGTTAATCTAGGTGATATGGTCAGATTTGATTCTGGTCCAGACCAACACGCCTCAGCTAAGGTGGTTATGATTGGTGAAGATTACTCCCGCCTTGATATTGATCCCGATTTTCTTGATTGGGTTGTTTCAGAAAAACCATTGAAAGGCTCTGAGGTGGTTGTTGAAACCACGAACAATCCTGGCAGCTATATGTTCACTACTCTTTGTTGTGTGGAGTTTATTAAAAGGTCGGGTGCCTGATGAGCAGGCACTTAACAAGAGCCTGCAAGCCGACCTTCGGCGGCTGAGGCGGGCGTTAACTCTACTAGGGTTCTATCTTGGATTACGATCAGAAAGAGTTTCTCGAATTATTGCACCCCTTCAAGTCTGACGAGACAATGAAGGCGCGGCGGAACGTCAGTACTATTGCATTCTTGGTTCTTGCTCTCTGGATGCTTGATATAAGTATCAAAGATGTGAGCGTTTTTGGGGTGACGCTCAAACAATCTTCCGAGCTAGGAATTCTTGCGATCGCTATCGTTCTTTTGGTTTATTGGCTCGGTATGTTTTTGTTGGCTTGGCTCCAAGATAAAGAAATTCAGAAAGAGCGCTCCTATATTCTTGAAGATCATATATCTACTATTGTTTCTCGGTTTGAGAAAATGGATGCAGACAAAAAGAAGAGAGAGGAAAACGGTCAAACCTTTATGAGCTCTTCATACGGTCAGCTAAAAGCTTCGTATGAGCTTTATAAGGCCCAGGAGGGAAGAACAAAAAAAGCCGGAACTCTGGTGTCTTTGGTGAGAAATTTAGAGATCTTTGTGCCAATGATATTGGCTATTTGTGCGTTATTGGTTCTCATTTCTGGCGTTGTTCATGCTGCATCGCAGAGTTAACAATCACAGGCACGGCGACGGCTACTACATTCCGGCTTCGCCTACATTTCGCAGCCGCGCGTGCTGTTGGCGTTAAATGTATAGAAGGATCTATGTCTGAGATAGCTAAGACCCCTGAACCGCCATATTACGCGGTTATATTCAGCAGCCACCGTACAGAAGGAGACGGTGGTTACGGTCATATGGCAGACCGGATGGTTGAGTTGGCGTCGGAGCAACCAGGTTTTCTTGGATTCGAGTCTGTCAGAGAGGGTTTGGGTATTACGGTGTCGTACTGGGAAAGCCTTGAGTCCATCGCTAGCTGGAAAAACAATTCCGAGCATTGTGAAGCCCAGCGTTTGGGGCATAAAAAATGGTACTCGGAATTTCGCGTTCGTGTGACAAAGGTGGAGCGCGAGTATGGCATTTAACAAGGCCAGGCAGGGCGACGCCAAAATACGGCGCGCCTGCTGGCAGCGTTATGTTTACTAAGCTATGAAGAAAACTATTAAAATAGAGCGCCTTTCGTCGATAACGTTATTGAAGATAATGTTGATTGCATCCCTTTTTCCTTGGGTGTTGATCGATACAGTTGTGATTCTTTTTCACCTGTTTAGCGGCGATTTCATTGTGAATTACACTCAAGGTGAAGGTGAAAACACGGTGCCACAGCAGATATCGTTAGGAAAGTTTGTATTAGTGTCGTACCCGATTATTGTGGCACTTGGGGCGCTCTTCACTGCTCTGCTCTGGTTGCCTTGTGCGTTTTCGCTATGGGTGTGGTCGAAAATTTCTAAGATGACCATTTCCTACTATGAGGCGACAGATAAAGAAACATAACAATAAGCAGCAGGCCGACCTTCGGCGGCTGTGCTAGGCGTTAAACCCTATCAGTCACCTACCGCAGAAGTTGAATATGCTTAAAAAGGATATTAAATAGTTTTTTAAGGCTGTCAGGTCTGATAATTTAGAATTAGTGAAAGAGCTTTATAATAATATTCCCCAACTGGTTAATGCATGCAGCTCTTCGCCACCAAAAAAAGATGATGGCCAATCGCCTCTGCAAGTCGCCTATAAAACTGGAAACTATGAAATAGCAAATTACCTTATTTCAAAAGGAGCCGATGTAAATTTCATTGAGCAATCATCTATTAACGAATGGAACGCTCCGGCAATTCACGATTGTATACGTGGTGTTGCGTTCAGTACGTTTAGTCTGGTTGGCAACGAACAGAGTTTTGAAATTGCCTTACAGGCTTTTCAAAATATTATTGATAATGGCGCTTGCGTAAATGCAGAAGATTCTTATGGTAATAGCTGTCTAGCGAGAGCCATCTTGGATACAAGGCAAATAATTGGCAGAGAGTTTACTGAAGAAGAATCGAGCATCATCTACGCTCAATATAAAAGGTTATTCAGTGTATTACTTGAAGCAGGCGCGGACCCAGAAATGAAAACAAAAAATCGACCGAGCGCCTATAATCTCATAGAGCAGTTAAAGCTCAATGAATACAATCTGGTTTAACAAAAGAATGCAGGCGGACCGCCTTTACTCCGGCCATTTTGTGAGTTCGCTCCGCACATTTCATCACAAAACGGCCTCCGAAAAAGCGGCCGCTGATTCTGGCGTTAGGTGTCTATAAAGCCATGATCGTTGGTTATCTTGAGTATGGTGAGGTGCGAATATACCGTGATTTGGATAGCGCCGTGCTTGAGTGGAATGGTTGCGAGAACGATATTCTTTCACGCGTAATAAGCTTCTATACATTGAATGGAAACTTCCTAGACCCAATTCCGGAATATGAGAGTCGCAAAGGGTTAACTTTTAGAAGGAAGGTTTCTGGACTCTCGTTTGTGGAAAAGAGCGCGAAAGAAGCAGGGGAAGATGAATTGATCTACTTGCTTCGCTATGAGGCTACGTCATTGGCTGAGAATTCATACGTTGATTCATTAGAAGGGTTGGCTAGTAAAGTTTTGGAGGCTGGTGGTGAAAGCACCTAACAATCGGCGGCAGGCGGACCAAATTTCCGCTCGTTCCTCACTCCAATTTGCCCGCTGCGCCGGGCGTTAGGGCCCCCTGAGAAGTGAGTATGGAAGAACTTAAGTCCACAACCACAAACTATCTTGCTTCGGTTGGTATCGAAGTACCTGCGCATCTTCCAACGATTGAGGGGATGGATGAAGTCACGCCGAGAAATGCAAAAGACGTAGCAGGACGGCTCAGCGCCCTTGCTTACGTCATTGGTCTTGGTTTCGATGCCAAAGGCAGCGATCTTTTGGAGCACATTCAACAGTACGATCTGATGCCCTTCGTAAGCGAACGCGAAAAAAGCTTGCTTCGCGAAGAAGTTCTTGGCGACCAAGATAAAGTGGATATGTCTTGGCAAACGGAATGTGCCCAAGCCCTGGCATGGTGCATTGGCCTTGTTGAACTCGACCACTTCCAACACTGTGATGATGACTTAGCCCAAAAGATACCATTCAAAACAGATCCCAGTGATTTCATCCGAAGTGCAAAGCTACGTCCGATTGCCGAAATTCAAGAACAATCAGACCTTCTGTATAGAATGCACTGGTATGCGAGAAACTGCCGACTTACCGGGCGAGATTGCGATCTAAACGAAAGCATAATCTCGGAACGGCGAAAAGCCATTGATTGGGTTTACGGTGTTGAGGAGGACTGGGATGAAGTGCCAATGGATACCTAGCCCTAACAATCGCAGGCACGGCGACGGCTTTTCCACTGCGGCTTCGCCTCCATTCCGCAGCCGCGCGTGCTGTTGGCGTTATGCTTCACAAAGAAAAAGGAACTTTCGATGTTTAAAATCGAGACTAAGCGTCTGATTATTAGGGATATGACTCCGAACGATGAAGATGCTTTTGTTGCTATGTCTCAGGATGCTAAATATCAGCGTTTCTATGACGAAAGCGATTGTGACCCTAATAAATATCGAGAGTTAACAAGCTTGTTTATCGCTCAGGCTTCTGAGAAGCCAAGAAAATCATACCAATTAGCTGTCGAATGTAAGGTGTCAGGTGAGTTCGTTGGGACTGTTTGTTTACGCCTAGAGGACAATCAGCAGGCTTCGATGGGGTGTGCATTTTCCAGAATCTCTCAAGGTAATAAGTTAAGTCATGAAGCCGCCTTGGCTCTGGCAGATTTTGGTTTCTCGGAGTTGGGAGTTCACCGCATTTATGCGGAGACAATCAGTAAAAACTTGCCAGCTATTAAGCTCTGTAAGTCTCTGGGTATGCGCCAAGAAGCACATTTCAGAGAGCATCGTTTTTTCAAAGAACAGTGGTGGGATACAGTGGTTTTGGCAGTCCTTCGAACCGAGTGGGGCAAGGCATAACAAACTGTTCAAGAGGGATTCGCAACGCGTGGCATTTTCACTATGCGTTGATTTAAGTGATTAAGGTGGTATGCGGCGGCTTTTGTATTGCGTTGCTCACCCCTTAACAGGGCGTTATGCGGTAAGGGGATAGTCATGAGCTGGCCAGAAGATGCAGATGGGGACGTGCTAAGAAGGCTTGATGAGCAGGGGTTCGATTTCTCTTCGCGTCTTGATATCGATTTCATGATCGATTTCAAAGGCTGGCCGCCATCTTCAAAGGCAATTGATCTTCTCGTTGATAAATTTGGGTCGGTCGAAATTTATGATCCTGATGATGAAGGACAAGGCTATATCCTGGTTAAGGTAAACGATAGGCTGACTTACGAATTGGTTGTGCATTATCAGAGTGAAATCAGTCTTATCATGGGTGCGTACGATGGGTGGTGTGAGTCGTGGGGTGTGCTCTCTAATGCATAGAAAGCGGCAGAAAACGGATCAAATTTCAGCTCGTTCCTCGCTCCAATTTGCCCTCTGCGCGGGGCTTTATGCGCTGGAATATCCATGACCTTAGATGAGTTGACTGAAGCTGGAGTTGAGTTATCTAAACTGCTTCAGGACGGTTATTTTGGGCGCATTGCGTCTGAGTATGGATATGCTGTTAGCTTCGATAAAAGCCCAATAGTTGCAGTAGAAGATGACTTTAGTAAAGCTTGCGGAGAGGCTGTTGGGGATATTTATCGTTCTGATTTCACTGTCAGATCTTGCTATTTCAAGGAACCAGAAATGGGTTTGGTTGCATTGGTTACTTGTACTTTTCCGCTTGAGCGTCAGACCGGAGTGATAGCTGAACTAATACTAAACTCTGAAGGGGTTCTGTATCTCGAGCAAATTTCAAGTTATCGAGGTCAGCTAAATGCTTAGTATCAAGTTTGAACCGCGACAAGCGCGTGTCGGCAGCGTTATGCCGCCAAGTAAACCCATGAAAGGAATCACCGGTGTTTAAAGTAAAAGCAACTCAGCATGTGCTGGCAGTCAAGGATCTCGAAACCACGGAAAACTACTTTCTGGACAAGCTTGGATTCTCGGTGCGCTTTCGTGTGGGCGGTTGGTCCTTCCTGAGCCTGGGCAGTTTTCATCTGATGGTAGGCCATTGCCCGGACGAAATGTCTGCCCGTGATACCGGCGAGCATTCGTATTTCGCCTATGTGAACTGTGAGTCCATCGACGACCTTTACCAGGATTATCAGAAGCGTGGCGCTGATATTTTTCAGGAGATCGCGGATAAGCCATGGGGACTGCGTGAGTTCGGCGTAGCCACACCGGACGGTCACCGGATCATGTTTGGTGAAGATGTTGACCCGGCCGGGGCCGTCAATTAGGTCGCTCTGGTATAAGACCGGGCTGCATGCTGGCCTCCTCCTTTTCCCGTTTTAGTGAATACGTCTTCTCTCCTGCTAGTTCCCCTGCCATTAATATGCTATCCAGAAGTCATTCAGCAATGAGGATGAACGGATGCATTTTCTCAAGGCAACCTTGATTGGCGGGGTGGCATTTCTTATCCCGGTTGTTGTGCTCATGGTGGTGTTTGGCAAGGCGTTTGAGCTTATGTCTCGCCTGGCGGCGCCGGTGCAGCGCTTTGTGCCTCTGGAGTCGATTGGCGGGATTGCGGTGGCGGACCTGGTGGCCGTTCTGGCGATGGTGCTGGTGTGCTTCCTCGCAGGCCTGTTTGCCATGAGCCGGGTGGCGCGGCGGTTTTACCATCGTCTCGATGGGCTGTTAATGCTGTTGCCCGGTTATGCCTTTATCAAATCCTTTTCCCAGTCCTTGTCGCTGGACGCAAGCGGCGAGGCATTAATGGTGCCGGTGCAGGTGCGTTTTGATGATTATTCGCAACTGTGTTTTGAGGTGGGGCGTGCGGGTGACGGCGAGGTGACGATTTATCTGCCTGGTGCGCCGGATCCCTGGTCGGGTTCGTTGATTCGGGTTACAGCGGATCGTGTTGAACGGCTGGCCATGAGTATGCCGCAGGCGGTGAGTTATATTCGTAACCTGGGCCGTGAGCGGGGTGCTGGAAAGGCGAGTTAACGGTCTGTATGGTCATAGAGAACCTGGGGTTTGTGCGGCTACCGCTGACCAGTCTGTTTGCCGAATAGGGATATTTTGTATGGCGAAGAATGCTGTGTTGCGAAATTCAACCATTCTTGTGCCGGTGTTCGTGCCGGCGGTTATCGTTGCGTTATTACTGATTATTGGCACCATCAGTGACCCGAAGCTGGCGGGGGAGGCGTTTTCGGCTGCCCAGTCCTGGATCACCGTTAACTTCGGCTGGTTCTATATGCTGGTGGTGGCGCTGTTCTTTATCTTTATCGTCGGTATCAGCCTGACTTCCTGGGGCAACATCAAGTTGGGGCCAGACCATTGTGAAGCGGAGTATTCGTTTCCGGAATGGTTCGCCATGTTGTTTTCGGCGGGTTATGGCATCGCGCTGTTGTTCTTCGGTGTGGCCGAACCCGTGCTGCATTATGCCGAGCCGCCAGTGGGCGCTGCGCAAACGGTGGATGCGGCGAAACAGGCCATGCAGATTGCATTCTTCCACTGGGGCTTTCATATCTGGGCGATTTACGGCCTGGTCGGGCTGGTGATGGCCTACTTCGCCTTCCGTCACGGCTTGCCGCTGTCCATGCGCTCGGCGTTTTATCCCCTTATTGGTGAAAAAATTTACGGCCCGATCGGCCATGCCATCGACGTGTTTGCCATTCTTGGCACCATGTTCGGTATCGCCACCACCCTGGGTTTGTCGGCGGCGCAGATTAATGCCGGGCTGAATTACCTGTGGGATGTGCCGGTGGGCAACATGGTGCAGATCAGCGCCATTGCCATTGTTACCGCGCTGGCGACGGTGTCGGTGGTGGCCGGGATGGACAAGGGTGTGAAGCGCCTGTCGATTCTGAATATGGTGTTGGCCGTGACACTGATGCTGTTCGTGTTTGTGGTTGGCCCCACCGTGCATATTCTGGAAAGTTTTGTTCAGAACACGGGCAGTTACCTGAGCAATATTGTCGAGCGCACGTTTAACCTGCAGGCGTACACCCACAGTGATTGGATCGGCAACTGGACCCTGTTTATTTTCAGCTGGACCATCGCCTGGGCGCCCTTTGTGGGGCTGTTTATTGCGAAAATCAGCCGTGGCCGCACCATTCGCCAGTTTGTGGTCGGGGTGATGCTGGTGCCCAGTATCTTTACCTTCCTGTGGTTCTCGGTGTTTGGCGATACGGCACTGAACGCGATCATGGAACAAGGCTATACCGAGCTGGTCACTCAGGTGCAGGCGGACAAGGCGGTGGCGCTGTTCCAGCTGTTTGATCATTTGCCCTGGTCCACGCTGGTGTCGTTCCTGGCGGTGTGCCTGATTGTGACCTTCTTTGTGACGTCGTCGGATTCCGGCTCGCTTGTTGTGGATTCCCTGGCGTCCGGAGGTGTGCTGGAAACCCCGGCCTGGCAGCGGATTTTCTGGGCGGTACTGGAAGGTGCCATCGCGTCTGTGCTGTTGTTGGCTGGCGGCTTGAGCGCACTGCAAACCATGACCATGGTGAGTGCGTTGCCGTTTGCGATCATCATTCTGCTGGCCGCCGTGGGGATGTGGCGGGCGCTGGTGATCGAGGGGCACCGGGAAACCAGTTTGCAGGCACACATGGCCCATAGCCGGCATATGACCGGCAGCCAGTGGCGCCATCGCCTCACCGCCATGATCCGCTACCCCACCCGCGAGGAGGTGGAATCCTTTATTCGTGAAACGGCCATGTCCAGCATGAACAAGGTAGTGGAAGAGCTACGCAAGGCCGGTTGGGATGCGGCGGTGGATTT
>Ga0098055_1000512_pt1 | contig 22949 bp, 8 predicted proteins | sample 17_taG_FD_75107 | JGI IMG/M metagenome (GOLD analysis project Ga0098055, IMG submission 75107) | Marine viral communities from the Subarctic Pacific Ocean - 17_ETSP_OMZ_AT15314 metaG | ecosystem: Environmental > Aquatic > Marine > Oceanic | place: Pacific Ocean | collected 2015-01-18 | reverse complement strand
TGCTAAAAGAACTAGAAGGTTTTTAATTGGTGATAGTATTGAAGGTTGGGCTGATGCAATAAAAGTTCTCATGAAATCTTATATGGGTGACAAGAGAAGTTCTACTGTAGAGTTTGATTACTCTGATATAAGACCAAAGGGAGCTCAGCTAGTTACATCAGGTGGTAAAGCGCCAGGTCCTCAACCATTGAAAGAGTGTATATTAAAGATTAAAGGTATATTCGATGCTAAAGATGATGGCACACCACTAACTACAGTTGAAGCACACGATATTGTATGTCACATAGCTGATTCAGTTTTAGCTGGTGGTATACGTAGAGCTGCTTTAATTAGTTTATTTTCTGCAGAAGATAGTGAGATGATTAGTTGTAAATCAGGCAATTGGTGGGAAACAAACCCACAAAGAGGTAGAGCTAATAATTCAGCCGTACTTATGAGACATAAAGTAACTCAAGAGTTTTTTATGGATCTGTGGAAACGTGTAGAGCTATCAGGATCAGGTGAACCTGGTATATATCTTAACAATGATAAAGACTGGGGTACAAACCCATGCTGTGAAATAGCATTAAGACCTTTTCAGTTTTGCAACCTATGTGAGGTAAATGCTAGTGATATTGAGTCACAAGATGATTTTAACGAAAGAGTTAGGCATGCTAGTTTTATAGGTACACTACAAGCTGGATACACTGACTTTCATTATTTAAGAGACATATGGAGAGATACGACAGAGAAGGACGCCCTTATCGGTGTATCAATGACAGGGATCGCGAGTGCCGCTGTGCTGCCGTTGGATATGAAGGCCGCTGCAAATATAGTAAAAAGAGAAAACTCAAAGACAGCTAAAGCAATTGGTATTAACCCAGCTGCAAGATGCACAACTGTGAAGCCTGCTGGGACGACATCTCTGGCATTAGGAACTTCATCGGGTATTCACGCGTGGCATGCGGATTATTATACACGTAGAATCAGAGTTGGTAAGAACGAATCTATGTATAAATATTTATCTACTAACCATCCTGAATTAGTTGAAGATGAGTTTTTTAGACCTCATGATACTGCTGTGATTAGTATACCACAGAAAGCACCTAAAGGTTCTATATTAAGAGATGAATCGCCATTTGATTTACTTGAGCGTATAAAGAAAGTAGCTACAGAGTGGGTTAAACCTGGTCATAGAAAAGGATCTAACACTCATAATGTATCTGCAACTGTAAGTCTTAAACAAGAAGAGTGGGACGCAGCTGGTAAATGGATGTGGGAAAACAGAGATCACTACAATGGATTGTCTGTGTTACCTTATGATGGTGGTACTTATACTCAAGCACCGTTTGAGGACATAAGTAAAGTGAACTATGATATGGCTATGGCTCACCTTAAAGATGTTGATCTTAGTAAGATTGTGGAGACAGAAGATGAAACAGATCTTGCAGGTGAATTAGCTTGCGCAGGAGGCGCTTGTGAAATAACATGACAAAGAAGTTAGCAATAATCGGAGGTATTTCATTGATGTCTTTCGGTGCAGGTAATATGCTATGGCATAAACAAAAACTAAAGTTAGGACCAAATGAGTTAGCAGTAGCTAGCGGAGCTTTGGTTCTGTCTTTTGGAATAACTATTAAATTCTAAAAATTAAAAATATGTGCGGATTATGTCTATGCGGTATTTGTGAATACTGTAACAGTTAAAATAATAAAAGGGGAGGTCATTACGACTTCCCCTTTTTTGGTTACAGGAACTTTTGGGTATGGTGCCCAGTTTTTTTTGTTCCTATTTTATTTTAATTTTCTTTTTTCTAAACGTTATTCCGCCTTTAATTTTAATATTACCTTTTCCTTTATTACTAGATGAGCTTTTGTTTTTATTTTTATTTTCTAGTTGCCATTTTGGCCAACCTCCTAACATAGCTACTCTTTGCCATAAATCATTATCTTCATTTAAAGCTCCTTCAATGTTTTCCATTTTTAAAAGAACTCTATCTAAAGGAACATTAGTAGTGGCAGAAACTACTTTTGCGCCAGCTTCGTAAGCTGGATTGTCTAATGCAAAACCTTTACTAAATATTTTTTCTCTACGAGCCTTGCTATCAAAATGCCAAGCAGCATCTTTAAGTTTTGATATTTTAGAATTTATTGGTGGTGAAAATTTAGTTAACTTCCAAACAGAATCTACGTATTCTGGTCTGTCTCTTCCAGATCTTTCATATAGATCTAGTAAAAAGTTTTTACCTACTGATACAGCTTGACCTGCTATTCCTAATCCTCTTAATAAAGAATCTAACATACCGTTAGCAATACTCAAATACTTTTTTTCTTTAACTTCATCATCAACATCATCACCAAAGCCTATAGCATAAGCAGCTTGTTGCAAAGCATTAAATATTATATTCTGAACAAAACCATAGTATATTATCTTACTAATGTTAGACTTAGCATCTCCTCTACCATTTACTAGGTCTTGTATTGCTCTCTTTTGTATTCTAGCATACTGCATTGGTGTATTAGCAAAAGCTAGTATTACTCTACCAATATTGCTAGATTGTTGACCTGAAATTCTACTAGGATCAGAAGATTGTTGTGACTCTTCAGCTATCTGTCTCCACTCTACTAAAGCCTGTGCAGAAGCCTCAGCTTCAGACATGTTTTGATTTTTCATTAAATCATTTATTCTATTACGATAAAAAGTAGCACCACCAGAAGCAATAGCAAAGCTATCAGCAAATTGAGTAGGTAAATAACCTTTTTGTAGTATATAGTTTAAAACAGCTTTAGTTTTATTTTTACTAGTTGAAGCGGCATCTGCTATTTCAGATTCAGATATGTTAAGCTTTAAACCGTTACGTCTGTCTTTTAAATAATCTGAATTCATTAATAACTTAAAATCTTTCCAAAATTGAGGTTGATTAGCAAAAGCTTTACCAGCAAGTAAAGGATTGTTAAAATTCCAATTAATGAAGTTTATAGAAGATATAGTTTGAAGCAAGGCAGATCTAGTATTAAAGAACATTATAGTTCCTATAGATCCGTTTATATAATCTAAAATTTGATTACTTAATCTATTCCCAGTGTCTAACCTATTTCTACCTGATTTCATTCTAGCTAAAATATTCTTCAAAGACTCTACATATTTAGTACCATAAGCAGCTTCTAGCTTGTTTAAATTTTCTTTAGAATAAATAGCGTCTGCATTCTGCTGCCACTCTGCCAAATACTTAGATCTCTTTTCTGTATTTATTAAATCAATCAAATCAGTTGTTATAGTTCCACTTAACCAGTTTTCACCAGGTTTAGCATATCCATCACCTTTAGTTATGTTTAACATTTGATCTGCAAATAAACTTAGTTTAGGATTATTACTAACTAAAGACTTTAGCTCTTTTAAATCTGATTTAGATATACCTGGAATATCATAACCTTGTTTATCCCAAAGATAAACTCTTACAGCTTGCTCGTTGGAAAATCCACTTTCATTTTTCTTTTTTAAATCAGCTGGTACATCTAAAGATTTTTTAAGCTGTTTAAAATCTTGCATTAAATTAACTCTAGATCTTGACAAGTTTTCTTGTGCTTTAGTATATGGATTTAAAAGATTTTCTTTATACCAAGCCATTTGAGCATCTCCTTTACTACCTTTAGCCAATGTAGGATATATTAATCCTAAAAAATCTTCAGCTGAGTAAGGTATGAAAAATTTAAATTTACCTTTGCTAGCACCTATAGTTTTAGATTTAGCTGCTGAATATTCTTTAAAATATTCTATTCCTGTAGATTCTTCTATTAACTTATTAAACTGTTCGCTAAGTATCTCTGAGTTTTTTATTCTAGCTTTTTGATCTTTATATTTTACATCAACTACATTTAAAACTTTTTCAACTGCTTTAGGTTGTTTTATTCTGGGTTTTACTATTTCAAAATCGTAACTACTTTTTTCTGGTGCAATAAAATTATTACTTTCCCAAACATCTGTACTCCACCCTAATTTATTAGCAACAGTATTCATTAGTGTAGTATATAATCTAACTCTGCTTTGTTCAGATTTAAGAGAAGAAAATTCTATTCTTTTTATATTTTTGTTTTGATTTATAACGTCTAATAACCCATTATAAACAGTTCTAATAACTTTAACAGCATCTCCTGTACCTGTAATATCTTTTCTACCACTTAAGTCAAACTCTACATCAAAACTTCCTTTATCATCTCTAGCGTCTAGATTAAAATTATATTTTTTATTATTTATTTCAAAAGTAGTTTTCATATTACCAGCTGCATCTGTATTCCAGTCTAGCTTCTTACTTTTAGTTTCACTAAATTTAATTTTATTATTTTTTACTAATTGAATTTTAGATTTAACGCCTAGTAAATTCATAGATTTTTTAACAGCATTAACATTACCTGCGGCATCGTCAGCAAAATAAAAATCATTATAACCTTCAGCAGCTTTACCAACTAACCACTCTGCTTTAGCTTCGCCAGTAGAGTTACCTAATCCAATTATGTTTTCTATTTTAAACTCTAGACCTTCTGCTTTTAAAAACTCATATATAGCATCTCTAGATTGAGGTGCTCTAGCCGTTAATACAAAAAGATCCTCATTGCCTCTAGCACTTTTAATTTTTTCAGCAATTTTAAATAGAGGACCACGGCCACCATCAGTTACTTTATTGAAATCTGAAAAGTCCATGTCCCAACCATCTTCTTTAAGCTCTAAACCTTTATTAGCAAAATCTTCCGCGTTTAATTCTATAGTCTTGCCATCTTTAGTAGCTATTACAATGTTCTTGCTAGTGGCTAAAGTGTCGTCAAAATCAAATACTCTTATTTTTTTAATAGGCTTATCTAAAGAGTTAGCATTTTCTAAAGCTTTATCTAACGTTTTAGTTTTATTTATAACATCGTTAGATCCCATGTTCTCTGAATTTTTCATATTCATAACTTCGGAACTTTTAACTAAAGGAACGTTAACTTCATTTTTAGCGTTAGTTTCATCTAATAAAACAGGTATAGCTTCATCTAACAAGTCTTGAGCTTTTTTAGGTGTCATTACATCATCACCTGTTAACTCACCAGATTTAGTTAGAATTTGTTGATATATAAGATCGCCTGCAAATTTAGCTATATCAGTATTAGATTCTAGTTTAGGATCAACTTTTAAACCATACTTAGTTGCAAAGCTTTGACCATCTAAGCTTAGTTTAAAAGGATTTAAAGAAAAATATTCGTTAAAAAATCTTATTTCAGAAGGTGGAACTTTACTAAAGTCTCCAGTTTTAAAAGCTTCATCTAGCTTTTGTTTTAATAATGGATGTTCTGCAGATTGAGCTTCCCATAATACACCATCTTTAACATACTTTTTATCAACGATGTTTTGATAATCCATAACTGTAGGATCTACAGGTATTAAAATAGCTCCCTTTTTTTGAACTTTAGTTTGATAAGGACTGCCCATCATAAGTGTTTTTCTATCAAAAACTGTTTGGTAGTAATTATCTCTTTGCCATTTTAACCAACTGTTGTATATATCTTTATTTTTACTTTTAATAGCTTGACCAGTTCTTAAAGACCAGTTTCCAAACTGATAAGTATGTTCTTCATACTTTACATCTCCTTTTACAATACCATCCATAGTAGATCTAACTAAAGCCGCGTTTTTTCCCCACATTCTGCTAGCTAAAGGATTATATAAGAATTCTTTTATTATAGGAAGTAAAGAATTGTCTGAATCATAAGCTTTTTTAAACGCTTTAATTACAGCTTCAACAGCTTTTTGGTTTTCAGATAAATTGCTTAGATTATCTTGTAGCTTGCTAAAGTCTTGCTTAGCTAGAACCGTGGTTATATTTGTTTTTTGTTCGCCTTTTTTTATACCTGACGAAGCTTCTACGTCTTTTACTAAATCTTTTAAAGTTCCTAAAACTCCTTGAGCTACTAAAGTTTTATTTATATCTACAGTCTCATTGTATAGATTTATATCTTTTTTACTCATAGGAAAAACATCTCCCATGAACAAGCCTTTGCCAATGTTTTTAAACCACCTGTTACCTATAGGAGCAAGATTACTTGAATCTATTATATTATATATGTCACCGCCTAATATAGGGGCTAACACATCAATAACAAAATCTTTAACTTTAGTAACACTTTCAGCTGCTTCTTTATAATTACTAGTATCAAAGTATTCTAACTGTCCGCCATATACATTTCTTATATCATTATGTACTTCACTAAATTTAATTCTAGGATCTACTTGTAGCTTTCTACTTATTTCAGCTATTTCTTTAGGTGTTTTACCTACCGCTTCAGCTGAAGAAGGAGATACATCTCTACCTAACTTATCTGTTAAACCTTCTGCAAATGTAGTTTTTCTATTACCTCTAAGTCCACTTCTTACTTCTTTACCTGTTTTAGCACTTGTTATTTTTAAAGGAGGTAGTAAATAATCAATAAGCTCTTTTGGTTTAAAATCTTTAAACTCATATACATTAACTCCCTGAGCTATGTTTTCTACATATACTTTTTCGTCTAAAATAGCAGTATCAATATCAGTCTGTTTAGTCAAACGCTTTGGAGGTTTAGTAAATATTCTATCTTCAGGTTTTGTTTGAGATTCTAATCTAACAAACCATTGTATAGGTAAAAGATCCTTCATCATAGGAGCCATCTTTTTAACTACAAAACTGTAGTTTTTTCCAGTTCCTAGTTTGTCTTTTACTTTTTTAGTTAGTTTACCTCTAAAAAGTTCAGTAATAACAGACTTAAATTCTTTTTTAGATATATCTGGAAGATCACCTTCGTATATTTCTAATCCAGCTATTTCAAACTCTTTCTTAATATTCTTATCAAATACCTCTGGAAACTCTTTAGGTATTTTTGATTTAGGAGTTACTTTATCTTTAGCAGTATCAACAGGAGTGGTATCGTCTTTATCAGCTATCTGTTTTGCTTCTTCACTATCTATTCTATCTTCTTGTTTTCTCTTCTCTGCTTCTTTAGCTAGCTTTTTTCTAGCATCCATTGATGCAAATCTAGTATCAGAAAATATTCTTTCACCAAAAGCTTCAGGACCTACTACACTTCCGTCTGCTCTAGTTTCTTCAGGATTAAAATTAAACAACCTAAACAATGTGTTTTGTATCATCTCGTTGCCTTCTTCTGGACTAACTTGTTTAGATCTTATATAATTATTTATAGCTCCACCTGGCTTATTTAACGCGTCTACGACTGGTTTTGCTTTTCTTTCATCTCTTATAAAGTTGTCGTACTTTTCTTTAGTATCTATGTCTTTAGGTAGTAGATTATTAATAGCTTCAAGTAAAGTAGTTTCAGAAGAACTAACACTAGCTTCGCTAGCTGCAAGCTTAGAAGTTTGATCAGTTATTGGAATTACTTTTCCAGTTTCTAAATCTATATCTAAAGCTCCAGCTAATAATTCTGTGTATTTACCTATTGTTACATCACCATTTGTTAAAGCTTTGCCAAGGCCAATAAACCAATTAACAATATCATCTTGTCCATTAAAAGGTATATTATACTCTCCATCACTAGCGTTATTTAAACTTTTATTAAATAAAAATCCTAATAATGCAGGAATATTACCGTTTTTATTCATTTTTATTTTATCAGCTCCTACTAATTCTATAAACGTAGCTATTACTTCTTCTGAATCGTATTTACCATCTTTAAATAAATTAGAATTAACTTGCTTAGCATATTCTAAAAGCTCTTGATGATCAGTCTCCATAAAAGAAACTAATTGATCTGCAAAACCTTTAAAAGCTTGTGGATTTTTACTAATTAAAGTTGAAGAAGACCTATGAGATGTTTCATGACCTCCTGTATGAAACATACTATTTTTAACCATGTTAGGTTTATAAGCAAACTCAAATTCATCTATACTAAATCCGTTTTGAGTTCCTTTTTCAAGCTTACTTATTAAGTTTTTCTTTTGTTCTTCGCTTAATGTAGTACTTTTATTTATTATATTTTTAGCTTCTTCAAGCGTTCTTGCAGCTTTTAAATTTGGATTTACTTTTTGATCTTTAACTATTTGATCTTCTGCTATTTGATCGTGGTAAAGAGTTCTAGCTTCTTGCTCTATCTTTTCATTTGTCATGTTATCATTAGTAACACCAGACTCTTGCAGGTTTTGAGTGGCTTTACTAATATACTCTTTATATTGTCTTTTAGCTTTTAAATCAAATATACCAGCTCCTTTCAAAGCGTACCAAGCGTCTCCATAAGTTTTTGGATCTAAGTACTTTTCTTTAGCTTGATCAATGGCTACATATTGTGCATTAACCTTATCAAGTAGGTCTGTTTTTTGAGAAGCAGTTAAGTTATTGTTTAGTTTTATTTCTTTAGCAGAAGACTTTAGTTTTACTAATTCATTAAGCATGAAATTATAATTAGCACTTCCAGCTGGATTTATCCCTTTGTTTTTAAATAAATTATCTAAAGATTTATAATCAGACTTAACATCTGTTTCTAAATTAGTTTTAATATTAACGTTTTCTAGTATTTTATTTTTAAGCTCTTGAACCTTTTGTTTTGCAAACCTACCATCACTAGTGCCAGCTCTCAACGTAGCAGCCTTCATAAATTTTTGTATGCTTTTAAAATAAGATTTATTCTGCTGTTCTATTTGGTTTATTTTCCAAGTGTTTTCATTTATGCTTTGTTTTAAGTTTCCACCTATGAAATCTTTAGTAGTTAAAGCATAGTATGTTGGAGACAGAGTACTAACAGGACCAGTCATTAATATGCTTGTAGCTGCTATTTCGCCTAAGCCTTGAGTGCTAGGTCTTCCAGCTAGTAAATTTTGAACAACACCATTCACAACTTCAAAACCAGCATCTACAGAAGTGTCTTTAATAATTCCAGGTACCTGTGCTCTTAAATAATCTCTACCTCCTTTAAAAAACTTTGATGTAGCATCACCGCCTAAACCAGAGACTAAACTCTTACCTTTATTAAGAATTTTCCAAGTAGGCAAACCTGCAAACAAGGCTTCAGAGCCACCTGACAATACAGCTCTCCACATTATTCCAAATTCATTGTAATCTTTTGCACCGCTTATAACTTCTCTTCTGAAATCTAAGTCAGTAGAACCCGTAGCAGAAGCACCCATAAATATAAGAGGTAAAGAAGCACTACCACCACTAAATAACATAGTTGCATATTGAGGAACTTGAGTTCCTGCCATGTTAAAAAACCAACTTCCAAATTCAGCTGGAGTTTTAAACTTTCCAAATTCAGGAGGAGCATTATAATAAGACCTTTGTTTATCTCCATAATCTTTAAAACCTAACATTAAATCTGTAAGAGGATCTTGTACTCCAGCTTTAGCTGACAAAGCGGTCATAGCCCATCCAAAAGGTGATAAGTATTTAACGCCTCCATACAATGCTGAATTTAAAAAATCACCCGTTGATAGTACAAAGTTTTGAAGATTTGCCTCTGTATCGCTATAGTTCAACCTATATATATCCCATTTATCTTCAGCTTTCTCTGAAACATCAATAAGTTTACTTTGTGCTTCGTTGTTTTCTTTATACGCTTCGATAGAAGATAAGAAGTTAGTAGTTTCTAACTTAGCATTATCAAAAACCCACTTAGGTGCTAAAACTTTTTTACCATAATTAGTTTCTACTTCAACAATATCTTCTCCTTCTCTCATTTCTACTTCATATCCTGGAATATTTAAAATTGCTTGGGCAGTTTCTACATTATATAAAGTAGTATTTTTTAATTTATTTTCAAGAGTTTTTTGAACATATTTAGTAGAAGCTATTTCGTTTTTAACTTTTTTGTTTACGTTTATATTTGCTAATATAATTTTAGCTTGCTTATTTAAGTCTTGATCTCCTAAGAAATCCATACCTATAGCTTTTTCAAAAACAGATTTTTCTTCTTCAATTAAATCTTGAGGTATTATTATTTCATTTACAGCTTTTCTACTTATAAATTCAGTAAAGTTTTTACCATCATTTTCTTCACTCCATTTTTTAGTATCAAACAAAGCTTTTTCACCATTTGCTTTGTCATAATAAAACAGTGCTTCTTTGTTTTGTTTAGAATATTCTATTATTTGCTTTTCTTTTGGACTAGATGTTGGACTAGCTTGATAAGTACTAGGTATCTCTGTGTAAGAATCAATTGGCATTTTTTGATCCATGAGCTTATTAGTGGTTTTTAAACCTTGCTCATAAGTAGGCATAGTAGAGTAGTTTATTTCTCCTGATACACCTATTGGTTTTCCATTTAAAGAAGTAGTCTGTATAAAAGCGTTAAAAGATGCTTGTTGAGCTTTTCTCTGTCTGTCTGGTGTAGTAACTTCTTCCTGCACTTTCATACCAGTGATAGTACCCATAGCCTGTCTATTATAAGCAGGAGTTTTTTTAACAGCGAACAATGACATGTCTACATTAAAGTCATTTAAATCAGACACAGGATTTACGGAATACTCACTAGTAAAAGGCAGTCTTTTTGACTCTACATTTAAACCTCCAGTTAAATTTCCATCTGCATCATATGCAGACTCAGACTGAGCTTTTAGTAAAAACTTATTTAGATCCTCTTTTCTTTTATTTGTTAAGTCTATGTCTTCATTAGTTGTGTTAGCTGCTAACCAACCAGCTAATTCACTAGATTGACTTTTAGCTATAGCTTTTTTACCATCAGCAAATACATCAATAACATAAGATTCATCTGTCTTAGTATTAGTTATAGATATTTGGTTTTTTAAAGGATTATAAGCACTTACATCAAAAGTTTCTGGCAATAAATTTTTTAATATTCTAGCAGCAGTATTATCGTCAAAATCGTTGAATATAGCTTGAGCAGGTCCAGAAAATTCATTATTCCAATAATCTACACGATTTTTAACGTCAGATTCAGTAGTAGTTGTTTCTACAACAAACTCAGGTAGTAAATTTTCTTTTGTAGACTCTACCATATAGCCTTGACCCCAGTTCTTCCACTTATTATATTGCTCTACGTAGTCTTCTACGCTGTCATAAGATGGTAATACGTTAGATGTTTTTTTATACTCTTTCCTTGTTTTGTTTTCGTTCCCTGGTATACTTATATATTCTTCGTATTTAAGCCTCTTAGGAGCCACGTATGTTTGATATATGCTATCATAATTGTGTATACCTAATATCTCACCATCTTTATTGTATCTAAAGTATAATTTCTTTTCAAAATCTACAAGATCTTGTTTACCTTTTTCTGTGTCTACTAGTAGCTGATCTAGTTGTTTTCTAGATTCTTCACCTAAAAAAGAGTTATATCTCTCGACGTAATCATTTAGTTTTTCTTTACTATATGTAGTATTTATATTTTCTATTTCTTCTTTGTATTTTTCAACAGCGCTATTGTAAGCGTCTCTTTCTAAAAGATTAAAATTAAGATATTCTGTGCCGTCTTCATTTACAGCTTTATATTTATCTATACCTTCTGAAAAATACTTGTCTAATTCATTTTTAAAATTTTGATCTGCTTTTAAAACATCTGCGTCTACAGCTTTTTGAATATTTTTATACTTGACGTTGTATTCTTTTTCAAAAGCTTTTTCAAGTTCTTTAGTGTTAGTAGCTTCAGGATATATTAAATTATCAACTTTAGGCTTCTCCTCTACTTTTACAGGTTCAACTTTTTTATTCTTTTCTAATTCCGATGAAGTATCTTCCGGCTTGGAAACCCCATCGCTTTTTATCTCTGTCGCAGCTGGGGCAATCTCGACAGGCGCAGGCTTTTCCACTTCAACTTCTTTTCCTAAGTCAAGAGGCTCTAATACATCGTCTTCTTTTTCGTTTATAACTTCTATTTGAGGGTTTTTAGATATTAACTCATCTAAAGTGTAGCCTTTTACACCGGCTACTTCACTCATTTGTTCTTCAGTATAATCTGTTCCTTTAAATCTATAATTCATATTACGCAAATTGGTCAGCTATTTCTATTACATTAAATTGTTCTTCACCACCTTTTTTAATTTCTGATGTTTCATCAATAGGTGTTTCAGTATTTATTTTTTTTATTGCATTTTCGTGAACTGATTTTTTTGTTCCTCTAGCATTTTTAACTTCGTTTATTAGAGAAGGAAAATCGTTTACGTTTAGTTCTAGATAAGTATTATTATTACCTATATCTACATATAATTTAGTAGGATCTGCTTGCATTACAGGATCACCGTTTTCGTCTAAAAGTTTGTAATTATTATCTTTAACAAGTTGTGTATTCATATCAGCTCCAGATCTATAAGTTTTTTTATTACTTACGTCTAGATCAGTTAACATAGCTGCAGCTCCTCTAAAGCCATTATTTGATAAAGTTTTATAATTATCTCTTATGTCTTGATAACCATATTCAGCTTTATTATTGTTATCTAACTTGTTTTTAGATTTAAAATACTTTTCAGATATTTCAGCATCTAACAGTAAGCCTTCTGTTAATATAGCAGTAGACTCTTGTTCTTGCTCGTTGTTGTATTCTTTGTTAGTTATATTGTAGCTAGTTATATTAGTCTCGTTAGCATACTCTCTTTTAATATTTTCTGTTAATAAAGTAGCTAACCTTTTCTTTTGCTCATCGCTATTGTTCCAAACCCTCATGTCTTCACTACCATCTGGACCTCCTGACATTTGCCAAAAGTTTTGTGCATAATTGTATCCAGGTATTTTACCTTCAACATTGTTCATACCACCATTGTATACAAAGTCAGTTATTGACGCTTCTAAGTTAGCGTTAGCATTATCAAAGCTTTGTACAGTCTCTCTAATAGTAATTTTTCTATCTCCTTGATTTTGAGTAGACGTATTAATACTTTTATCTGATAACTTTTTATAAGCATTTTTATTTTGATCCCATATTTTTTTAATTGCTTTATTATATGGTTCACCGTTTGTAGTACCTATTAAACCACCACCATTTTCAACTAGATTTTTATATTCATCATAACCTATTTTAAGTTGTCTACCATCTTCTGCTGTATATAGTATATATGAAGATCCTGAAAACTGACCTTGTTTAGTAGGTTGATTACCTACTGACTCGTAAGAAAACCTACCTTGTTTAGTTCCAAATATAATATGTTTGCTGACCTCTGCTCTTAAATCAAAGTTTGGTGCTCCATCGTCTAGTAATATTCCATTTATACCTCTTTCAGGCTTAAGTAATTCGCCGTTTAAGTTATAAGCAGAGGCGTTGTTCTCTGTTGTTTTGTTAAGTAGACTTACTAAAACAGGAGCTTCATCTAAAACTTGATCTATTAATCCTACTGTAAACTCATACTCAACAGAGTTTGGCTCATATTGCGCAAGTTGCTTGTATAAGTAATTTAAATCTTCTTCTATGCCAAATTGTATACCACCAAAATCGTCGTCATTGATCTCAAAGTCCATTACATCAAAACCAGTTTCTTCATCTAGTTTAACTAATTCTTCTGTTATTTTCTTTTGCTCTTCTTTATCAGTTGTATTCTTACTTTTCTCTCTTAATTCTTGGGCTTTTACTACGTTTGATCTTTTAACTTTTATAATGTTACCGTTTATTCTTACATTTGAGTAACCTTCTTCTTCACCTACAATCGATCCTTCTACTGAATGAACTACGTTTATTCCAGCAGCTCTTTCTTCTCCTTTAAGACGGTTAAGATCTTTTTGTTTTTTTAAATCTAGTTTTGATTTTTCTATTCTTTGTTTTTCTAAAAGTTTTTGATTTTCTATAGCTTGTAATCTATTAGCTTTTAAATTATTAGCTATATCTGTTTCTATCTGAGCAAAACCTTTGTTTATGTTCGAATGTGTTTTGTCTAGCACTTGACTAGGTTGTGTGTATGATCCCATAATTAATTATTTAAATTATACTTTTATCCAAAAGTACCTGCAGGCGCCATGCCGAAAGATGTTAAACTACTAGCTGCACCTGAAAAAGCGTTAGTAGCATCAGCTTGATACTGCATTTGTTGAGCTAATTGATTATCGTATAATGCTTGAGCCCTATCAAGTTGTTGCATATCTTGTTCCTTTTGCTCTTTATACATGAATTCTTTTCCAGCAGCATCTAAACCTTGCATCCTTATTTTTTCATTCATTATTTGGTTTTGCAAATTAGCTTCACCATCTGCTCTTAACTTATTGTTAGCAGCTTCTTGTCTCTGTATATCAGCTGAGATATTTCTTTTACTTTTAGAAGCAGCTTGAGCTAAAGCAGTTGCTCCACCAGATCCAAAACCACCAGCTCTTACAGCATCTAAAGTGTTAGCTAGAGCAATATCAGCTTCTTCAGCCTCTATTTGAGCAGCTTGAGTAGCAACGCCTATGTTAGCGTAAGGATTAGAAAGCATACTTGACATATCTTGAGCGTTCTCATAAGGGTTTATAATAGGTGTTCTATTATTCTCTAATGTAGTTATATTATCCGCTAGAGTTTTAGCATCATTTTTAGCTTGATTAGCTTTTCCATTTGCTATGATACCATTGACTGCCTGAGCGCCGACTGCTATTATAGGGATTATTAAAGGTATTGGCATAGTATTTTTTTAAATTATTATTTTATATTTAAGAAGATTTTACAAAATTAGCACTTACAGAAAACAATTCTTTCATGCCTCCAGGCTCTGTAACATTATCTAAAGCAAACTTTGTTTCAGTAAAAAACCCTTTAATACCTGACATTTGATTGCCGAATATAACTTCTCCAGGTCTAGCTACACTGTTATTTACTATGTTTGCAACATATTTATTTTCTTTTCTATCAAAACCAGCTTGGCCAAACGGTTGAATAACTGCTGAAGTGCCAGTGTTTACTGGATTATTTAATTCGTATCTTCCTTCTAAGTAGCTTTTGACACTATTTATAACATCTTGATTCTCACTGAAAGATGAATTAAAATAATTCATACCTTCAAAATCTGATTTTATTGAAGAAACTTGCCATCCTGAAGATCCTTCATAAGAAACTGTTTTAAAAGTTTTACTTATATTAGGTGAAGCATTAAACAAAAATGTTATATTAGCTTCTGCAATATCGTGAGTATAAAACTTACCTCTATTATTAGCAATACTTTGATCATAATGGTAATATATACCTGATTTATAAGTAGACATAAAGATATTACGTAAACTATCCATCCATGTAGGTTTAAAACTATAAAAACTAACCCAACCTTTAACAGTCTCATCATATGAAAGAGTTTTATAAGTGTTAGTAGATTCGTTTAATTGATTATCACCTGATATGGTAGTAGTAGAATCTGATATTAAAGCAGAATTAACTTGCATAGACAAAGTATAATTACCATTGTGAATGTCATATCCTCCGTAAATCTTAGATTTATAATTGTTTTGTAAATAAACATATTCCCAACCTCCAGCATTAGGAACAAGAGAAAGAGTAAACTCTGCTTTTGTACCACTTGTACCATTAACGCTTATTATGTCTCCGTCAACATAGCCATTAGCACTCGTTCCATCTATAACATTACCATCTCCATTAGCTGCAGTTACATCTACAAAAGCGCCGCTTCCAGTACCTGTTATAGTTGTTGTTGATTCTGTGTTTAATATTGTGTAGCCGGATCCAGGAGTACTCAAAGTCCATACATAATTATATGTAGCAACTGGAGTTGGGCTTATGTTGGCTAGGTTATTAGTACTAGATAAAGTTATTTTATTAGTAGAGCAGTCTATAGACGTAACGTATATTGGCTCGTTAGTATTAGTGTTTATTAATTCTATAGAAGTTCCAGGATTACTTGGATCATCTAGCGACAATATAGAGCCAGGGTTAACATTACAACAATCAATGTTTTTCAATATGATTTCGAATAAATCACTAGTTGTTGGCGGTATTTCTATTTCTATTTTAATACTACCTGAATTATCTTTAGTATTATAAACAAGAAACTGATCATTTAAATTATTTAAAGAGTCTCTAAAGAAGTCTCTCATTCCGTAACTAGATATTTCAGTGTGACCGTCAAGAGATAATCTTAATACAGCTCCTTTATCTTTATCTACAAAATATCTTCTATTAGCATAAGAAGCAAAAGACTCTGGGCTTCTACCTATACCATACATACCGGCATAAGGATCCACCTGACCTAAAACTCTATTATTATCAACTGAACCTTCTAAGTTATTATAAGATTGGTTTTTGTTAACTAATATCTTGCTTGTTTTTAATTCTTGAAAAACTAATAAATTTGTTTCTGCAGAGTAAAGTTTTTGTATATCACCAAAAGCTGGGTCTAAAGATCTGGTTATAGGCTCAGCATTTGAAAAAACATTAGTTTGATTAAAGTTACTCTTAGAGTTAAATATCCCAGAATAAATCAAATAATTACCCTTAAATGAGCCTAATTTGTTATCATCTACTAAATAAGCTCTAACACCATAGTCTATTGAAGTATTATTATAACCACCTTTTATTCTAGACTCTTCTATAAACCACATTCTGCTAGAAGCTGGATAAGTAGTATTGTAACTACCTGCAGTAGATGGAGCTGTTTTTGTTTGCGAGCCAAAAGGATATACTGGATAATTAGTATTAGGATAGTTAGCGCTTCCATCAAACCAAGGTAAACCTGGCCATTGAGGAACATTTGGAGCATAGTCACTATCTTTAACGCTTTTAGCCCAGAAACTATTATAATATGCTATGTTAATTTTCATAATATTTAACTTACTGTTACGGTGAATTCAACTCTATCTTGATACTGTGTTAGATTAGGAAATGGCCTATCATTTAGTTCTATTGCTATTGAAAAAGGTCCAGCAGAAGCTTGTAATGCAGTTATAGGATTTAAATTTAAACTGCAAGATCCTTGAACACCTGTTCCAGTCGCTAAGTTAAAGTAATTAACTTCATTTCCAGAAGCATCTTCTTGTTCTGCTATTCTCCAGTTTAAATCTTTAGTTTCATCTAAAGGTCCAGCAGCGCCATTAACACCAGTAGGACTTACTACTACACCACCAATTAAACCTACCGTAAAGTTGCTTCCACCTGCTGGAGAATTTATAACTGCAGGTAGGTTTTTAATACCTTCGTTAAAACTTATACTAGCAAAAACTCCAGTAGAAGTAGTAACTTCGAAATTAAAATTTCTAAATCTATTATTGGGATCAGAGTATAGAAACTTATTAGTCTCAAGATTTAAATTAGGATTTGTTCCTGTTAATGTCCAATTAGATATTTCATTGTTACCAAGCTCGTCGAATACAGCAACTAAGTTTACTGTTGAGACAGATAATGGAGATCCTACACTATTTACAACTTGAAAAGGTACAAAAGCGCTTCCAGATATAGAGCTACCTTCGTTTTTAGTCATATACGGTAAGTCAAAGTTAGGTCCTAGAGCTGCGTTATCAGCCATACTAAAAGGAGTACCAGCGGTAAGACCTGGCTCTATTATTAGTTCGTTAAAAATTTGTATAGGAAAAGAAGAAGAAGTTTCCCAGTATATATCTAAAGAAGATTCTACAGGAGTAGTTTCATAAACAGCTAATGCTGGTATCATATTCTCAGCTTCAACTCCAGGATTATTATCTATGTTAGTAGATTGAACTTTCATTATTAATGGACTACTTGTAGCATCTAAGAAGTTATCTTTTGCTAAAGATGGTTCAGTAGAAATTTCATTTGAATTTACGGGATTAGGATCTATTTCATACAAACCTAAGTCAGTTCCTTTACCTATCAATACTACACCATCAGGATTACTTATTGTATTTGACGTGCTATCAATAGGAAAATATTGACCGCTTGAAGTACTAGAGGCAAAAGCAGTTTTATAAAAATTGTTAACTCTTAAGTACATCTCTACTGCAGAATTATCTTTATCAACTAAACTTAATTTCGTTTTTAACCTATCTCTTTCTTTTAATATTTTTATTATTTTTTCGTCTTGAATAGAATCTTTGTCTAGTGTGTTTGGATCTATGTCTTGTAGATCTGCATTACCTAACTGAGTTTTTATATAGTTTAAATCACTTTGTAAAGAGTTAGGTTTAGATGTGCTGAATATTTGCTGTTCAGGACCTACTTCTATTAAGCTTCTAGGCACTTTGTTTATATTATCACTCTGTAAAACGCTGTGTAAGTAAGGGCTACTAAGACTAGACTTTAGTGTGTTAGGATTTGGAACACCTCTAAGTAAACCAGGTAGGTAAACATTGTAATATTCTTGCTGCGACTGTTTGACGACAAATTTTAAACTATACCACCCTGTAGAATTTTCATACCCTAATGCTGTTTTATCTACCGCCTCTGTACCATAAAACAAACCTGGATAATTTAATTGATCTATAGAATCAGGTATTAATTCATCAAATTCAACAGCTAAACTATTACCTGACCAAGTTTTCATACTTCCAGTTGATATAAATGTTTCGTCTTTATATGGGTTGTAAACTGTAGAACCGCTTTTATTTGTAACTTGCTGTACATCGTACTCTGACAATATTACGTTAGACTGTCTTCCATATCTATCTGCTAACACTACTCCTACTTGGTAAGTTCTATTTTGTTTTAAGTTATGGTTTTGATATTCTTTTCTATAATCAGTGTTCATAAAGTTAAGAATACTAGAACTACCGCTACTTACAACTACTTGTTCTGACTTGTTTTCTATAGAAGCGTTATACTTTATAGAAGAAGGTTCTGTTCCTTTATCTAAATAACCTCCATAAACAACTCTGTTAGATATAATTTCTTGAGAAATAGCTCTTAAAGGTGTTATATCAGAAACTCTAACTATTTCTTTAGAGTTTAAAACTTTATAAGGCTTTTTGCCTTCATAAACATAAGAAATATACTGAAGATTATTTCTTGAAAAAACACTTTGAGGAATCGTGTCTATTACTTTTATTACTTCACTTTGTGCTTCTTTATATAAAATATCAACTTCAGTTATTTTAAACAAATCAAAAACAGTGTTCCAACTAGCATTGTTACCAAAAGCATTGCTTATAGATTGATCTTGAAATATTGTAGCTGGAGACGGTATATCTAATTGAATTCTATTAACTTTATTTCTCATTAAGTTTAAATCAGTAGATTTATAAGCTACTTCTTCGTCTGAATTAATAAAAAAACCGTCTTGCTCAGGTATAAAAGCTATTTGAGTAAAAGGAGCTAATAAAGAATATTCTCCATCATCAAACTTAAATCTGTAACTAAATCTTACAAATCTGTCTTTCATGTATTCTTCATCTCCTTCATACGTAGCATCTTTTTCAGGATTAGGAGAATCTTGAACAACAATAGTGAATGTAGCAAAAGCACCAGCAAAATCAATTTCTAAAACTTCTAATTCAGCTTCTTCAAATCCAAGTGATGCTGAAGGAAGCGGAACTTTTAAAATATCACCTACTTTTTTTCCACTACCAGGATTTGATGGATCTATTGTGACTAATGATCTATTATTTTCATCAATACTTGTTCCATAAATAAAACCTTCTCTTTGACCCCACTCTACTTTTGTTCCTGGACCAGGACCAGAAACAAATGTATAACCACTAGGATCTGGAGCAATGGGATAACCTTTTCCATTTTTTCCTTCAACTATAGCTATTTTGGTAGGTGTTCCAGGGCTTTTAAACTCACTAATTATTGTTATAGTATCTCCATTACTATAGCCTTTGCCAGGATTGTTTATACTTATACTCGTAAACGCTCCCGAACCGTTTGTTGTGCCATCAACCGTAAGTCCAGTTCCAGTACCTCCACTAGTTGGCATATTAGTCAAAGTAGCACTAACTTCATAATCTGATCCTGCATTGACTATTACAGTTGATGTAGCCTTAGGCCAACCTGGTAAACTTTTCGAAACAACATCATTCATTAAAGATTTGTAATTATTGCCGCCAGTAACAGCAGCTGAATCAGTTTTATCTAACATAGATATAACTTGCCAAGGATATAATTTAGCAACGGAAACATGATCTTCAGTGTAATAATAATTTGGATTTCCAATGGCTGTTTCAACATTAATTTTTCTAGGTTGATTTCTATTGTCTGTCCAAAACAATAAGTTTTCTAGTAAGTTTATACCTGTTACAATGTGAGTGGTAGAAAAGTTTAACCAAGGACCACTGACAATTATACTACCATTACCTGTATTAGCATCAAAAACTCCTATAGCGCAAGTAGCATCACCTAGATTTGTTGAAGTGTTGTTTATTAAGTAAGCTTTATTAGAAAGCTTATCAGGTGAATTATCAGTGTAATCTGTTAATAAAACGAATATTCTATTGTTTATTTGATCTGTTATTTTACCTATTATTTCTACTTTACACGTGCTACTTAAACCAAAGTCTGTAACTTGAATAGTACCTAGCGTGTTTTCTAGTGCTCCGACATCAGAACCTTCTGATCTACTTATAGAAACATTTTCAGCATCGCGGTAATCTCCATTAGGAACTAGACGAGAATCTAGGTCCTTGTTCATTTTTGAATTTATAAAAGTATTTGTAGATTCTGCCATTTTTTAATGTTTAATCCATTTAGATTTACCACGCATCACTTGTGTAAATGCTTCTAATTTAATATTACTTAATCTTATTTTAGCGTTTCTAAGTTTAGCTGATCTATCTCTTTTGTATCTTTGAACAATGTATTCTGGTATATTAGTTTTAGAACTAGTTATTGCATAGACTATATGTGCATACATAGCCTCTTCAGCCATTTTAGGAACTTTAGTATCTTCTTCGTACGCTAATCCATCAGATATATAATCTATTATTATAACTTTGTCTCTTAAATCGCTACTGAAAGAAAAACTACCTTTTCTACTATCTATAGTAAACCAACCATTCTTCTGGCTTATCTCTGGGTTTAAACCATATCTTCTTCCGTAAGCTAATTTCCACCAATCAAAATCGTAAACAGAAAGTGAGTCTACATCAAGTTGACCTGTTAAATTATTTTGATTTAAACTCTGCCATCTATCTGTTGTTATAGATTGTGGTGACTCTATGTTCTCACCTGTTGAACTTTGAGTAGGTATACCATCGTTGCCTTGGGTTATTGGAGTTGGATTACTAGTGAGTGTAGTAGGATATATAATATGTTTAACACCTGAAGCATCTATCCATGAAAGTTGAACATAGTTAACATAATCTTGAGGTATAGGTAAAGTTAAACTAGGAGGTATAGTTAATTCTTGAGACTTTACAGATTTTAAAGTGTCATAACTAAATTCTTGTAAACCTCTTTTAGCGTGGAATATAACATCAGATCTTCTAGCGTTAGATATTACTTTGTCGCTACCCACGTATATCATCATGAAATTTGTTATTATTTCATTTAAGCTTATATACTCATAACCTCCATAATTGTTCCATCTAGCTTGATCTATTGCTCTTATTCTTATCTCTGTTGTTAAAGGAATTACTGTAGTCAGAGTTACTACGTTTCTGCTAACTAAAGAATAATTAGCGAGAGGATATATAGAGAAATCGGAAACACCAGCTGCTCTAGTTTCTACTACATAATTTGCTATTTTATCAGAGCTAGCATCATTCAACACTATGTCAGCTGTCCAAGTTAAATCTTGTGTAGCGGTGTTGGTTCCTGAATATAATTGACTTCCTTGGTAGTATTGATAATTAGTTTCTGTTATTAGTCCCATTTATTAAGTTTTTTCTATCTGATCATCTTGTTGTATTAGACTAGACGCTGTTTGTATAATCTGTGGATCTCTTATTATTATACCAGCATATTGTAATATTCTTAATATAACTTCTGTTTGTTCTAGCTCAGATAATTCAAAATTAACAGATCCACTCGCAGGTACCGTGCCCGCTGGAGGTGGAACTGTTCCTTCATATATGTATTGACCTAAAGTACCTATTTGATAAGCCCAAACTACATCAGCTGGTTTTCTTAAATAGTTTATAGTTACCTCTGTTATATTAGGTGATATTTGTAATGTGTGATTTCTTATAGTGAATACTGGAAAATTAGCACTAGGTCTTGTTAGTGGAGATTTGTTTATTAAGTTAAATTCTCCTTGTGTTATTTCTTCAATGACAGTAGGATACTCTGGACCAAAAGGATTATTTCCAGCAGCGTTTGTTCCTACATACGTTACAGTTCCTAACTTGTAAAATCTAGTTAATTGTGTTAGATCAAAGTTAGTAGTTGTTGATTGTCTTTCAAATACAGCTATTTTTTCTTCAACTGTTTTAATTTTGTTAGCATATTCAGTACTATTATTAGCTTGTCTTAAAAATAAATTTAAGTCTTCAAAATATTTATCTAATATTTCTAACTGAACTTGAGTAGCTAAGCTATTAAATTCAGCTGGAGTCATGTACCCTCTCTGTTCTTTATTTAAAATAAATAACACAGTTTGGTAAACAGTGTTTACGTTTATTGCCATATTTGTTTATTTAAAAAAAAGGTGGCGTTTAAACCACCTTTAATTATAATCACTTGTTATTTTAGTTTTTTCTGTATAGAGTTATATACTTCTAAACCTTCATCAGTTTTAAACCAAGCAGCCATAGCAGAGTATGGATTTTCATCAAATGGAACATTCAATAATTTTCTTCCATTTGTAGCCCATTTAAAAGATCTATTGTCATCAGATAATATTATTATTCTATCTTCTGTCGCTCTTATAGCTACATTTCTTAATTCAACATTTTCATCTTGAGCTAATTCTAAGAATAATATTGGATTTCTTTTAGCAAACAAAAGCAAGTCTCTTCTAAGTTCTTTAGATGACAACTTAGAAACACTAGACCCTACTTCAACTCTTAGTATAGCTTCTGATTTATCTACTTCCATTTCATAAGCCATATTCATTGCTGATATTTCAGCTTCTAAATAATCAAACTGATCTTCAGCTACAGCTACTCTATCAAACTCTGTAAATATTAAATCTTTATGAGGATGATGAGATAAAAACTCTTGTAAATTTCTTTTTTCTTTAGGAACCATTAAATGACC
>Ga0098055_1000509_pt1 | contig 22995 bp, 34 predicted proteins | sample 17_taG_FD_75107 | JGI IMG/M metagenome (GOLD analysis project Ga0098055, IMG submission 75107) | Marine viral communities from the Subarctic Pacific Ocean - 17_ETSP_OMZ_AT15314 metaG | ecosystem: Environmental > Aquatic > Marine > Oceanic | place: Pacific Ocean | collected 2015-01-18 | reverse complement strand
TCTTGATAGGTTACACGAAAGTTTAGACGAACTAGGAGAAGACAATGAGCAACAACGATAAATTTTTAGCAGTAGTGATATTTGCTCTATTGATAGGAGTATGGATACTGATCAATGGAACTGAAGCAAACGCTGAACAACATAAACGAGACCAAATAAAATTTGTTCAACACATATATGACAATGCTCTAGATGAGATTGGCAACGGTAATCGCAAAGGTGGTTGCAAAGAATTAAGAAGAGCATTGATACATAGTAAAGATTTGGAGGATGATGGCAACACCTATTATAACATAAGAGTTATCGGTACAACTGTGTGTAATTGGGTAGGTGCTACAAAAACAGTAGTAGGGTCAAACGTATTATTTTTAGACACAATCCAAGTTACAGCAAACAAATAAAAAGGAAAACCAATGGATATAAAGGTACATTGTACTGATAAAGGAATGGACGTAGATGGATTTGTTTTAAATCACAATCCGGGTGTATTCTTAGATGTTGCTATCAATACTGTTAAAGTTAAATTAAGTTATGACGAACAATTTAATCAGTATGTTGGCAGTATGGCTGGCCTTGAATGGATAGTTAAAGGGGATGATGTGCCTCATGACTCAGGAGAGTTTAGGAGATAATATGTCATACAATGATTTAGTTAAAGGAACAGACGGTCATCCTAGAGAAAGAACCAAACAACTGTTAGATCATTTGCAACAGTGTATGGAAAATCAAACACATATTGATCGTCCTGAATATACCAGTGACCTCATTGACAGTATTGCTAAACGCTGGACAGCCTTAGCACAAGAAGATCAAGAATATATATCAACTGCCAGATATGCTTTAGTAAACAAAATGCCTTGGAACATAAATCAATAAATACTTGTTTAAAACAGTTGAGTAAGTATTAGATGCCAAAGGAAGATGTTATTGCGTTAACAGGAACTATTATTCAGGTATTAGGGAATAGTATGTTTAAAGTTAAACTAGAAAATGATCATGAAGTAACTGCATATATAGGCGGAAAACTTAGAATGCATACAATTAAAATATTACTAGGTGATAAGGTCGACGTTGAAATGACTCCATATGATTTAACTAAAGCTAGGATAACATACAGAAAATGATACGAGAATTAATTACATTAGTTGAAGAAAAAAGCAAAGACGAACTCAGCCTAAATAAATTACCATATAAAAAAACTGAACTTGCACCAGTGATGAGTAAAGATACATTGGACTATCATTATAGTAAGTTGGCCGCTGGGTATGTAAAAAGATACAATGCCAAACAAGGTGACATGACTTTCAACGAAGCAGGAGCATATCTACATAACACTTTCTTTCCGCAACTAATGCCACCTAAGACAGCTAACAAACCTACAGGATCATGCCAAGCATTGATCAATAAAAAGTATGGCAACTTTAATAACTTTAAAGAAGAGTTTGCTAAAGTAGCTATGGGCATACAAGGATCAGGGTGGGTCTATATGTCACGTTCAGGAGATATTAAAACTATCAAGAATCATCAAGTCAAAAAAGATATTGCAATGATAGTAGACTGGTGGGAACATGCGTGGGCATTAGACTACCAAGCTGACAAATCAAAATATCTAAATAATATGTGGAAAATTATCAATTGGGAAGTAGTAAATCAGAGACTATAATATGGAAGATACAATAGAACAACCAAAACTAGTAACAATGCGTCCTGCGGCAATCAGTAAGATTAAAGATCTTTTAAAAGAAGAAGATAATCCAGAACTAAAATTAAGAATGTTCGTTAGTGGTGGTGGATGTAGTGGTATGCAATATGGATTTACTTTTGACGATACAAAGAATGAAGATGACTGGGATCTAGAGTTTGATGGCATTCACTTATTAATTGATTCAATGAGCAGTCAGTATCTACAAGGTAGTGAAGTTGACTGGAAAGAAAGCGATATGGGTTCACAATTCGCTATTTCAAATCCCAATGCACAAACATCATGTGGGTGCGGATCTAGTTTCAGTCCAGGATAAGCATGAAGATAGCATTATGCTTCAGTGGGCAAAACCGTACAGGCCACGTCACAGCCGATAATATCAAACGTTATGTAGGTAATCTATTACCCGACTGCGATGTATTTGCACACTTTTGGGATAGTGAAACACGAGGAACAGGATATGCTAATCGTGTAGGTGCTGTTAGTACTGATGCTGAATGGCACACAGCTAAAAAAACAAGTCCAGAAAAGAACGTAGAATTTTTCCGCCAATGGCAACCAAGAACTATTATGGTTGAAGAATATGAATTACAACCTACTAAAAGCACCTGGGGAGGTCGTAGGTTTGATCCAGTTGAGCAAAAATGGCACGTTAGCATGTGGCGTAGCTTGTATGAAGCAAATAAGTTAAAACAAGATTACGCACAAAAAAATCAAATTGAGTATGACTATACTGTTCGGTTACGAAGTGATCTAGTGTTTGATGAATCAAAAAGTCTTGAAGATGATATCAGAGAAATTTACACTGATAACATGTTTCTTTTTGGTGATCATTATGGCATATGGCCCATGCATGGGCAAGGCAGGATAGAAGACATACTTTGGATTGGTCCTAGCAAGATTATGGATCAAATAAGCACTTACTATGCTACATACACAAACACAGTATCAAATATAGACAATCCTCATCAACCAGGATATCAAGATTGGCAATGGCACTCAGCTAACTGGATAGTTAAACAGTTAGGTTATAACTTCACTAAGTTAAAAAATAATCAGATGCGTATATATACTGAACAAGATATAGATGACAGCATCGACCCAATGCACCCAGGATTCGGTCCTGGAGATAAACCTGGTGCATTTTCAAATAAAAATATTTAACATTCAGATAAATACTTGCATAAGAAAATCATATAGGTATGAGAAATGTTATTATCCAACATTAGCGTCGGAACAGGACTAGGAAAAAACGACGGAGAAAGTTTATTTTCAGCATTTACTAAGGTTAACGAAAACTTTGCAAATGTACAATCCAATGTTAATGCATTAAGTAATTCAGTAACTTCGGTGGCCGGAAGACAAGGAAATGTACAGCTCACTGTCAATGATATCATCGGTTTCAACGCAGTATCAATAGTCAATCGTACAGCACCCGCAACAGCAACTAGCCCAGGTACACGAGGTGAAATAATTGTATCAGGTTCGTTTGTGTATGTTTGTCATCAGACTAATGTTTGGGTACGGGTATCCGCAATCACCTCCTGGTAATATATAACTTCAACAATGTTGATAAATACTAGATACATAACAGCATCTAGAGATCAATCATGACAATAACAACAGAATCTTTCTTAGCAATAGGCGTAGGGACCAGTGCCAATGACGGTACCGGTGATAGCTTACGTGAAGCTTTCGTCAAAGTAAACAATAACTTTAGCAACATCAGCGACATAGGTTTTGACGCTGGTAACATTGCCGTAACCGGTGATGTTGATACAACTGGTAACGTTGACATTGGTGGAGCAACAGTCTATAGCGGATATCAACACTATCAACCAATTGGCAATATTGCAATTACAGCTAACACACGAGTTAGTCATGTAACTATAGCACCAACATCAGATCCTATGATTAGTTTTTGGGTTGATGCAACATTACCTAATACCAGTGTTGACGGAACAACTGTTAGCTTTTCATCAAATGTAGCTGTAGGAACATTCCGTGCATTACCTGGATGGGGCATATACTCTGTAGATCCAAGTGCAAACACTTCAATCGCCGCCGGGGAGGGTGTTACTTATTTGTTAAACACTACTGCCGGCAAATGGTTTAAAATAAGATAGGATAAACAATGGCTTTACCTAAGTGGATAACACCAGCGGGCGATTTAGGAGTAGTACCTGAACTAGAGTACTATGAGTATCTTCTTGATGCCTACGATCCTTCAGCTGGCACATTGGTATATAGTCGTATATCAGGAAAATTACCTTTAGGAATACAAATAACTCCAGCAGGAACCTTAAGAGGCATACCTGTAAGTGAGAGCGGAGGAGATCAAAACGTTGAATATACGTTTACCGTCCGAGCCAAGAACAGTACTACAAATGAACTAGCAGATAGAACATTTGTTCTTACTATTACTAATGTCCAACCACCAGTTATTAGTGAACCTACAAGAGATAGCTTCTTAGGAGTTTTCTTAGATGGATCTGAATACGAAGAACAACTAGAAGCTGTTGAAGCAACTCCTGGTGCAACGATTACATGGTCATTAAAAAGTGGAGAACTTCCTCCTGGAATCCTCCTTAGTAGTACTGGACTGTTAAGCGGATATTTCATACCAATAGAAAGTCCAATACCAGGGCAGGATGCAGATTGGGACCAAAGTGCTTGGGCATACCTTGGCTGGGATTCAAGTACATTTGCTATTAAGAAAAGATTTACTTTTACTGTAGAAGCTTCAGACGGTGTTAATAGCGATCTTAGTACATACACATTAGATGTTTACCCTCGAGGATCATTGACAGCAGATCGAACTGATCTTACTGTTGACATAACCACTCTAGGTACAGGCGAAGATTTAACTGTAGACACTGGTAACAAACACGATCCGATTATATTAACTAAACAATCTGATTTAGTGGATGTACGCGAAGGAACTTTCTATAGTTTTAAGTTCCAAGGTATTGATCTTGACGATGATCTTATAGAGTGGTCAGTTCCAGCAATAAGTACCGGAGCATTTGACGAACAAGAAACACCATTATATGATTATGTAGCTGGAGAACTTGTTGACGGGCGGTTAACAAAAGGTATATTTCCTGATATATCAACAGTAACAAATAGTAATACCAATGTTAGTACCAGTACCTTAGATTACACACAGGCATTTCTTGAGCCTGGCACAACAATTAAAGTTATATCAGCTGGAGTTTGGAATCTTGGTACAGTATCCACATCAGTAACTGTAGATATAACCGGTAATGCTTTGATCAGTGCATCAGCCGGACACTTCTTAACACAAGAAAGCAGTGGTGCTAATGCTACAATAACGTCAGTGTCAACAACCACTGGTAATATTGACATAGCAGGAGAGGATTGGACAGGACAGATTACCACTTTGTTACCAACATATAATGTAACGTTCAGTGGACCTATACTGGCTAACGTAGGCGACTACATAACACAAACAATTTCAGGTGGTAATGCTCGAGTAACCAGTTTAGCCAATGGTGTTAATAATGCCAATGTGATATTCATTAATGATACATTCACTAACGGCACAGCAATATCAGGCAGTAACATTCAAATACGTGGATCAGCAGTTTCTGTATATCCGACTGCCAATGTTAAAGACAATAATAACGTAACCTTAACTGCTAACATAGGAGAATATGTAACGCAGGACGGACATACTGGTAATGCAGTAATTACTCAAAATATCAGTGATGCTGTTATAATTCCTGTTAGATTATTATCGGGAGAGTTCAATGATCTAAGTAGTAATGTTAAAATTGGCGGGGTTGATGCACGCACTAGTATACAAAATGTTAATTTCACAGCCGCTAACATTGGAGCTTCAGCAACAGTAGGAGATTATATCTACCAATACAGTACTGGAGCAAATGCCATAGTGACCAGCAATGTTAGTTACGGAACTGAGTTTCCGGTTAGATATCTTACTAGCAATAGATTCCAACATAGTTCAAACATTAATTTAAGTAATAGTAACATTAATGCTTACATAACTTCAGTCTTCTCTACCACAGAAGTAACTGCTACATATAGTGATGCAAACTATTTTGATATAAACGGTAACCTAGCTACTGCAATACCAAAAATCAATGGTACATCGTTGGCTATCACTAACGGCAATATTAGTTCGATATCTAGTGTAGGAGTTACCTTAGGCGACTTAGCTACAGAAGGCACTGTTGGATTTGATGCTGACAAGTTTGACCAAGGAACATTAACTTTACCGCCTGGACTAGAGTTAGTTCAAGATAGCGGTTGGTTATATGGAGACTTACCACAGTTAACAGCTAGTTCAACCACATACGAATTTGAAGTTATAGCCAGTAAAGAAAACGATTTATCATATCGCGACACACAACTATTCACTTTAACCCTATTAGGAGATATAGATAATAGAATTGATTGGATAACTGCTAGTGATTTAGGTACTATAACAACCGGCGACGTCAGTGATTTATCAGTATATGCTGTTAGTTCAGTAGATAAAACTATATTTTATGAACTAACTCCTGGTGCGGCTCAGAGATTACCACAAGGATTAGAATTACTAACAACTGGTGCTATCAGTGGTAGAGTCAGTTTCCAAACATTTAGTTTAGATCTTGGTGGAACAACCACTGACAAAGAATCAACAACATTTGATAGAGAGTATACCTTTAGTGTAACTGCTAGAGATGGATCGTCAACAGTGACTAGTGTCAGAGTCTTTAAACTGAAAACGGTGGCGTTTGATAAAATACCATATGAGAATTTATATCTTAAAGCATTTCCAACTCAGGCACAAAGAACATCATTCCTAAATGTTGTCAATGATAGTGAACTGTTTCCAACTGACAAGATATATAGAATAGAAGATCCATGGTTTGGTTTAGCTAAAGACATTAAAACACTATTCCTAGCAGGGTTAAGTGCTAGCACGCTAGCAGAATATATAGATGCTATTGATACTAATCACTTTACTAAAAGACTAACATTTGGAGATGTTAAAACTGCACAAGCAGTAGATACCAATTTTAATGTTAAATATGAAGTTGTTTATTTAGAAATATCAGATGCCGCAGAATACAAAAGTGGAAATGTAATTACCACTGCCAGTGATACTATATATCTAGACTCAGTAATTGAAAATCCATATCTAGATCCAGATGGAAATGAAAAAACTATAGCATATCCAAACGCATTAACAAATATGGGTAACGTAGTTGTTAATAATATCACATATCAAGACAAGGGAGTATTACCCGACTGGATGACTTCAAGACAAGAGGATGGTCGTCAGTTAGGATTTACTCGTGCAGTAGTACTAGCTTATGTTAAGCCTGGTGAAAGTAATCTTATAGCTTATAGATTAAAGGAAAGAGGATTTAATTTTAATACAATTGACTTTAGTATTGATAGATATCAGCTTGATAATATTCTGTCAGAAAACTTTGATATTGCAAGTAATGTATTTGTTGGTAGTACAGAAACAACATTTGATCGTTATCCGGCATTGTCAAGCACACTTACAAGTGCAACAACCGTTGATTATGCTCTAAGTACTCAATATGAAGACCTTAATGGAAAATATGTACAAACTATTAAAAATTCCGGTGGATTGGACGGAATAAAAACATTTAAAGACGGTGACACTTTAGTATTTGCTAAACAGGAACATGCTGATCCAGGCTCAACGTCAGTAACATATGAAAACGGATGGAATAACGTTGTAGTAGCATGGGACGAAGTATCATTTGACGATGATGTAGGAGCGAGTCCAGACTCAGGATGGGATCAGGCAAACTACGTACCTGGGATAAATGAATATTTGATAGGGCCTTCACTTACTCCTGGAGCTGGTGGAACTCCTAGCACAAATCTAACAGATGGTAATCTTTATGTGACTGGAGAAACTGTATATTCCTATGATGAAGATGCTAATAAATGGCACATAGCTAACCAACGTGTAGCTGTGTGGAAAGTAAATATTGACGCAGATGAAATAGTAGATCTAACTTTGGTTAGGGGAATGGACTATTATGATACTGCTTATGTACGTAATGGATTTAAATACGGCGGCACTAATATTTACTTTGATCCTATAGTTAAAGCTGGAAACATAGTACCAAATTATACCATAGTCCCACAAGAAATAGACACAAAATACACAACCTTTGACGGCAACGGAACACGCTTCTACAACAATCGAGATAATTACGTTGTACCTGAACAAGGAGATAAATATATTAAATTCGTACAAACTGGAGTATTTACATAATGAGTAGTATAAACCCAAATAACATTGACGGCACATATCCGATTGCTGGGCAAGATAATGATAGCCAAGGATTTCGTGATAATTTCACTAATATCAAGAATAATTTTACGTTCGCCTACAACGAATTAGTTGATCTAGAATCAAAAGTTGTTCTTAAGTCTGCACTAGACGGAACAACTATCAGTAACGATATGAGTTACGCACAACTAATTTCGCCACAACTGCTTAAATCAGTTGAGACTGTAAACAATCTTGGTAGTAAAACTGGATCATTTACAATTAATTGGGCTGATGCACATTTCCAATACTACACAACTACCGGTGATACTACTTTAGCATTTAGTGGTTGGCCAGCCTCGGCATTGTGGACAAAACTCCAACTCCAAATTACGACAGATACTGCCAATAGAACTGTAACATTTCCGTCAGCTGTTTCAGTTAATTTAAGTAATATCAGTGGTGCTAGTGGGCAAGTAGTTACATTACCAACAGCTGGTGTGTATGTGTTTGAACTTACATCATATGATAACGGTACAACCATTGCTATCCAAGATTTGCTACGCAACTACGATACTACAATCCAAGGGTACCAACTTTCAAAACCAACAGGAAACATTGGTATTGCAATGAATCAAGATACAAATAGATTACATATTGCGCCAACAGGTACTGCACCAGTTAGTTTTTATACCAGTGTTACACTACCAAACGTTACTTTAGACGGTACAGTTGTTACTATATCAAGTAACGTAGCTGTACAATATAATAGAACTGTGTCGGGTTGGGGAATTTACTCGGTCGATTCTGGTGCTAATACAGCTATCAGTGCTGGATCTAGTATCAGCTTTTTACTAAGTACTTCGGAAAACAAATGGTTTAAAGTAGGTTAATACTACCAAAAATATTTGACTTGGGCTCCTAGTTACTATATAATATATATAGACTAGGAGTTTTTTTATGCACCCATTATCACCAGACTTAACTAATTTATCGCTTGAAGAGCTGGCCGAAAAACGTTCAGAGCTACAAAAAAGAATGAGCTTTGCGTATAGGACTGGTAACTCGGATATGATACAACAACTAACAATGATGATCGACGACTACGAACAAGAAGAAAAAGCAAGGGCCCAAAAGACTATGAACGATATGCAAAACAAAAATAAGAATTTTGGAAATATAATTAATATATCACGATGAAATATGATGCTTATGGACAAGGGTATACTGATAGCAAAGAGCTTTGTAGCCTGTTATACAGTAAACCAGCACTAGATCTTAGTTTATTTAAAGTTGAGGATAGTCTAGAATACAATGCTAGTGTAGCTAGCCTGCATGCTGATCTAGATCTACTAAGCAGTCATCAGGAATTAGATGTTAGTGTTGACGAGTTTGATAGATTATTGCAGAGCAATTGGCACATGCCCGCAGAGTATCGAGAACTAGATATCGCGGCATACCTATTAGGATTGTGCAAAGAAGATCATGAGTTACAGCGTGTAGGGGAAGAGCTACTATTATATCAAGAAAGAAATTTATTTGATTTATTAAGATATCTAAAATATCTAGTTGATACATTAAGGAAGAATAATATTGTTTGGGGAGTTGGTCGAGGTAGTTCTGTAGCTAGCTATGTTTTATTTTTATTAGGAGTACACAAAATAAATTCTATGTACTATGAATTATCTGTCGAAGAATTCTTGAAATAAATACGTATATAATAGGAGAACAATAATAATGGCAAAAACACATAAAACAGCCAGAGGCGACATAGTTGATATGGATATGATCAGACTAGCTAATGAAGATACTATAGCGATCGGTAATATGAAAACTAATGCTAGAGGCGATCAATTAGGTGCAGGTGGACAAGTTGTTAAAACAAAAGCACAGCTCATGCAAGAATACCATAGATTAAACACAGACATTGTACAACATGACGAACCTGTCGGCACATCAAGTAAACCCAAAGATCCTGTTTTGGTTCCGGGTTTATCAGATGTCGACGATATCGTAGAGCCAGACGTAGTCACACCAATAGCTGATACTGCACCGGTTACAACGTCAGCACCGGAAGTAACTCCTGCTCCAGCAGAAGAAACAAACACTGAAACAAAACCATATGTTAAGCCGCGTGGCAGTTTTGCAGAAGCCGTAGCTAAAGATACAAAGGTTGTAGAGCAAGAGCTTTTAAAAAACCCAGCAGAATCTAAATCTAAAGGAATATCAAGAATCTAAGGAGTATCAATGAGTAGTTTTGACGCAAGAAAGATAAAATCAATTAGGGCAATTAGAGATCATGTTATAGTTACCGACATGAACTTTAAAGAAAAAATAACACATGCCGGAATCATACTTCCTAACAGTGACGGTAAGCTAGAAGGAATTCACCCTAGATGGGGTAAAGTATATGCTATCGGCGATGAGCAAGAAACTATTAAAATCGGACAGTGGGTATTAGTTAAACATGGACGTTGGACTAGAAGTGTAGAAATTGAAAATCAAGATGGTGAAGTAAATTCTATTAGACGTGTTGATGACAATGATATTTTACTAGTTAGTGACGAACCTATGTCAGATGAAACATCTGGTGACGGTCTATAATCAGTGTTTAAAACTGGTAACAGACCTCCGGAATACAATGATCCTATAGGCGTAGCCCAGTATTGTAATAACTTGGCTGTCTACATACAAAGTAAAACTACAGACAGTACAACAGCACAAGGGTGCAAAAGAGAACTTTACCTATTAAAATGTCTCCTTGAAGACTTACTAGCAGAATGCCCAAAGTTTGAGCAAGAAAAACTCTGGGAACAAGAAAGAATGTTCGAAATCCTAAACAAAAAGCGTTGATCACCAAATTCAATTGCATTTATGCTACATCTCAAGTATAATATACTTACAAATCTTAAAAAGGATACTAGATGTCTGATGATATGTTTAAATTACCTGAAATTAGTGATTTTAGAAGATATTGTGATGTAAAGTGGTACGAGTATAAAGATGAAGTAGAAGCCTGGGAACGTAAACAAGTAACAGGAAGTCCTAAGGATTACTTTAACAAGTATAAATGGTTCCTAAAAGAAAAATATAAAGCGGAGAATAAATGAAACAACTTTGGGTAGAACAGTATCGTCCAAAAGACATAGATGGTTATGTATTTCGTGATGAAGCACAACGTGATCAAGTCAAAGCATGGATTAAAGAAGCTACTATTCCGCACTTGTTATTCAGCGGTGCGGCAGGCATAGGTAAAACTACACTAGCTAAGATTTTAATTAATGCACTAAACATTGATGAATATGATGTTTTAGAAATAAATGCGTCAAGAACAAACTCAGTAGATGATGTCCGTGACAAAATAACAAACTTTGTTAGTACTATGCCATTTGGTAAATTTAAGATTGTTTTATTAGATGAAGCTGATTATTTGTCACCAAATGCACAAGCGGCATTGCGTGGTGTTATGGAAGAATATAGTCAGACAGCACGTTTTATATTAACTTGTAACTATCCGCACAAGATTATACCAGCACTACATTCAAGATGTCAAGGATTCCATATCGAAAAGATTGACCATACTGAATTTACAGCACGTGCGGCCACAGTGTTAGTTACTGAAAATGTAGAATTTAATATTGATACTTTAGATAGCTTTGTTAAAGCAACGTATCCAGACTTGCGTAAATGTTTAAATTTACTTCAAATGAATACTGTGGATAATACTCTTAAGAGTCCAAGCGAAACAGGTACAGGTACTGCTGACTATAAACTTGCAATGGTTGATTTATTTAAACAAGGTAAAATACGTGAAGCACGTAGTTTGCTTGCGGCACAGGCACGCCCAGAAGAGATGGATGAAATATTCCGTTGGATGTATGACAACTTAGAAATGTGGTCTAAGACTGATGAAGGTCAAGATGAAGCTATACTAATTATTAGAAAAGGTCTAGTTAATCACGTAAGCTGTGCTGATGCAGAAATCAACTTGAGTGCCACGTTGGTGGAGCTCAGTCAGATTGGACAATAAAAAATCAACACCCGGATGCAGTTGGAAGTGGGAGTTTTTACTTTTTAATGTAAAAACTGGCTATGCCACTATGTGTTGTGATCACGATGGTGATCGTGCTCCATTAAAAGATCTTGACACTGATATAGTACACCTAATTAATTCACCTTCAATGGTCAAAGACCGTGAAGCAATGATCGAAGGCAAAGAACTTCCACACTGTAATAATTGTCATAGAAACATCACAGAAAATCCTAGCATAGGTGGAACATTGTATGACAATTACAACACGGATCCACACAGCACAAAACTAAAATCAATGGGTATTATGTTAAATACTACCTGTCTATATACCTGTGTGTATTGTAGTTCGCACTTTAGTAGTTCGTGGTACAGTGACGCAGATAAAAACGGTCTCTATCAACTACACGATCAAGAAGCACACACCTTGTCAATGATGGATAAAGTACAAAACAAAATATCTCTAGTTGACGTTAAACAATCTAAATACTATGACAAGTTCAATGAACTAATGACTTCAGACGTTACTAGTGAACTATCCACACTGAGGATAGGTGGTGGCGAACCCTTGCTGTATGAAAACCTAATAGGTTTTATTGAACGTACACACAAGCAGAAACCTAATTTAAGTATGGAAATTTATACTGGACTAGGGGTTAGTAAAACTATATTTGCTAAATTCCTTAAAAATATTAAACCATACAAGGATGTGATTAAAATAGTACTCAGTCAAGAAAGTGCTGAGGAACAAGCAGAACTTATGAGGTATGGTACTAGATGGCGAGAGTGGGAAGTTATGGCTGTGGAATTACAAAAGCAAGGTTATCACATTGAATTTAACTCAGTGTTAAATATACTCAGTTTATTCACTATGGAACATTTCTTAAAGTGGAAGAAGAATTCACCGTTTAAAGATTGTACTGTTAGAGTACAGCCGTTGATTGGACCTGCTTATATGAGTTTGAAACCGTTAGATCCAGAACTTTATAAAGAGCTATTACAAAGACTGCTGGCAATATCTAGACACGAACTTGATGATGATTCTATAGATGCTGTTAAATACATACCTCAGTATAAAAATAATGAACGAAAAAATCTTAAGATGTATCTAGACGAATTTATAAAAAGAAGAAAGCTAATAGCTGAAGTTTTACCTCGTGAGTTTTGGACTTGGTTAAATGGATAAGAAATTCTATTGTAACTTAAAGTGGGATATGGCAGGTATTAACTTGTCAGATCAAAGCATAGCACAGTGCTGTCGTACTGATTGGTTACAGTATGATCTTAACAAATCAAAAGAAGATGTTATTAATATTTTCAATGCTGATCACCTCATTGAAGAAAGGCAACAAGTACTAGACGGTGTTGTTCCTAGTAGTTGTAAAAACTGTGTAGAGTATGAAGACAAAGGCATATCAGTACAAAACGATTTACTTAACAGTAGACAGGACCGTGATCACACCTCACAACGTCAAAGTCAACTACCTCCACGCATTGACTTTGTATTACATAATTTTTGTAATCTTACCTGTGTATACTGTGGTCCTATCTTTAGTAGTTCGTGGACTAAAGACATCAAAGACAACGGCGACTATGAGACAAAGACTATATCAATTAAAGACATAGTTAGAAACAAAGTAAGCTTGAATGACTATGACAGTTCTAGTAGTTTTAATATACTAAGACAGATAACACAACATCCTGATTTCTCAACAGTTAAAAAGATAACACTGTTAGGTGGCGAACCTCTGATAAATCCATTCATAACTAATGTGGTTGAAGATATATTACATAATAATCCTACTGTAGAACTATGGATTACCACAGGACTAGGTATTCCTGAAAAGAGATTTATGTCAGTGATTGACAAACTACAACAAATAGATAAAAGAGCACAGTTAAGAATAAATGTTTCAGTAGAAACTACAGGTAAACATTTTGAGTTTATAAGACACGGTGTGACGTGGACAGATTTCCAACGACGCTTTGAGCATCTGGTCGATCAGTTTACACCTAAGAGGATGAGTATAATGACTACTATGTTTATACTTGCTATCTTTGATTACAAAAATCTCTTATTATATATAAAACAATTAGGATTTGATACCAAGCAGGTACAGTTTGGTTATTTAGAAGAACCCGAATACCTATCATTACTAAGTTTTGATGCTCAAGTAACAGGACCATATATACAAGATCTATTAGACTCAGGATTGCTAGGCGAAGATTTAACACGTACTCTCAAAACAACTCAGGAACAACAAAAATCAAATCAAGAACTACACAGTCAGTTTATAACATATATCAAAGACTTTGCACAGCGCCGAACTCTTGATATAAATATTTTTCCCAAGGAACTAATAAATGAGTAAAAACAATAACATCTACCTAATAGCATCATATTCAGCGAGACCTAAAGATCCTCGTATGACTTCTCAAAAAGGATATATGAGTAATAGTAATAACATAGAATATGATGAGCAAGTGTACGTGGCCAGAGGAATGAGTCAAAAACACCTCAAAAACCAGGTAGTATTGGACCTAACGGAAGAGAAAATAGTCAAGAACAGCTTCAGATCAGAGGCAGAATTTAACTCTCTCTTTGCCCATTTTGTAGAAAGTTACGGCAACTATATCAATAACTGTGTAGATCAATTAAATGAAGAATTACAAATTAAGTGACAGTGGAGCACGTGGATGGTTCATCGGTAATTTTCCAGAGGCTGTGCTTAAAACAAAAGATTTTGAAGTATGTTACCAAACAAATCTGAGAGGGCACGTAGCTAGCCATATACATCATGAGATAACTGAAGTTACTTTGATTGCGAGTGGGCGTGCATTAACTAACGGTAAGATTTATACTGCTGGAGACATATATATTATGGAACCCGGAGATATAAGTCAGACTGAATATTTAGAAGAAACTTCGGTGATTACAGTTAAAACTCCTAGCATTCCTTCTGATAAAGAACTACTTTAGTTAGAGATAGGAGTACCATCTGGCTGAAAGTAATTACCATCTGCGTCGATAGTTGCCGCCTCTGCTGTTAGACTAGCAGTATTAGTTAACTTCTCAGTACCTTCATTAAAACCTATCAAAGTGTCAACTTCTGTAATTGTTACTTCATTAATTGCTGGTCTTATATCAAAAGTATCGCCTGAATTGGCACCACTTGGAACAGTGTGTGATTCTGCGGCTTGTGGTAACAATGTTACCCAGTTTGACCCATCATCTAACGAGTAATCAAGTGCTGTTAACTCGGCTGTAGTATGTTCGTCTTCGGTGTTAAACAAACTGTCGGAATTTAAATCTTCTGCAACAGCATTAGTAACTTTGATTTTAACAACATTAACAGCATCAGCCGTTACGGTAGCATCATATGTTAATGTTTGTACCGTACCGTCTAGTTGTACATCTTCTGCAACTACTACGTCGTTTAGATGTATATCAACCATTGCATGCACTGTTCCGGCTGGATCGAGACAGGGATTTGATTTTAGATTTAATTTTAATTTGTGTGCCATTGTAAACTCCGAGATTAACTGTGTCTTATGATATTATTTATCAAATTTCTCCGTATATATCTAAGATCTCTCTCACAGCAGGATGTCTGGCAATATCTCTAGCTTCAAATTCTACACCGGCTACGTACTTACTTTGTTGGTAACGTTCAACAAGACCTTTAAAATCTAGTAGACCATTGTCACTGTCACTTCGGTCAGCCTGACGTGTATCACCTGTTACTACTATTTTAGAACCTTCACCGAGTCGCGTTAGGAGCATCTTTATCTGTCCAGGAGTGGCGTTTTGCATTTCGTCTGCAACTATCCAAGCATCCTTAAATGTTCGACCTCTCATGAATGCTAGTGGAGATATCTCAATTACTTGTTCTTCTAGCATACGGGTTACTTCTTTTGGACGATAGTACTCGTTTATTACATCAAACAAAGGTCTCGTCCATGGTTCCATCTTAGCATTTATATCACCTGGTAGGAAGCCGTGCTTTTCATCGTCCACTCCTACCGCCGGACGTGTTAGAATTAATTTGTTTACAGTACCTTCTTTAAAAGCCTTGATAGCTGATAGCATAGCTAACATGGTTTTTCCTGTGCCTGCAGGACCAGTAGCAAAGACTATATGTTTTGCTTGGTCGGTTAATAGGTCTATATAAGTTTCTTGGTTTAAGCTTTTAGGAATTAGGTGGACTGTTTTTTTCTTTTGTATTTGTTGTTTGAAGTCATGTACATCGTTGTGGATTGGTTCTACTACTGCTAGGTTTCTGCTTCTACGTTTTGACAAGTTAAGCTCCTTTGATTGTTTGTAAATTATAAACATCTACAAAGATATTTAAGGAGGAGGATATAATCAAAAAGTAACTAGTTTATTAATTAGTTCTTGCACTAAATATTTGGCTTTGAAGACCATTCACAAAATATCCTATTATTAGTATCTTGCTTGTATTCTGTAATCACATATCCAAACTCCCGACTAAATTTTTCATGCTTTTTTAGATCCCAGGGATAAAAATCTATCTGTTCGCATTGCGGATTGCCGTGATCATGTCTTCCAGGATTACATCTCCAATAAATTCTAGCTTTAGGTTTTAAACATTGAACAACACAATCAATTTGATTACGTATTGTTTCTTCATTACCAAAATTTATACTGCCCAAACAAAAAGCCACATCAAATTCAATATCTTTTCTAAAATCTTCAATTGTTAATTGAAAGTCTGCACGAATATTAGCAGGATCGATACCTACGAGATTTTTAATAAGAGATTTAAACGGATTATTGCCACAGCCAATATCAAGTACTGTTTCATCAGACTGAACTTTGTTAACTAACTGCAATCCTGAATACTGGTATTGACTTATATTGCTTTGCCATACTGTTGAAAAATATTTGTTAAGGTCTTGTTGATTCATAAGTAGTAATATATGTATATTATAACTATTTATGGCTAACACAAATCTAATATTTTTTACTCCTGGATGCTATGGAACTTTCCTTGAATGGGCTCTGAACTATCTGATGGGGGGCCTCGTCGTGCCCCCATTCTCAAAAACTGGTAGTAGTCATGAGTTCCAGGGTAACATGCTGTTTCCTCCGAAAAGATTGTTTGAGTACATCAACAATAATAAGTCTGCTAGATTTTCTAGGATTCATCCAGGAAATTTTAAGGAAAGATTAAAAAACACTGGAATGGAAAATGAGTTGTTTCATCGCCAACACAAGTTTTTACATATGCTAGAAGAAGATACTGATTTCTTAAAAACACACTTCACCCACATTGTTTGTTTAGTAAGAGATCAAAAGGCAAGACTATGGGTTGATAATAATATTCTATATAAATGTGAAATTCAGGCTAAAGATCTTCCTAACTTGGCAAAATTAGGGTACACCAAAGAGCAATTAGGTTGGCTTCTAACTAAAGACCCAATAGATAAACTTAAACATTTAATAACTGATGAAATGACACAACCACACTCAGTGTTTACTAAAGAAAATTTACAAGGGTGGAACAAAGATAGTTTAGATGAGTTTGATCTTTGGGAACTCAGAGAGCTATTAAGTCTTTATTGGTTTACTATCAGCGAAGCAGAGTTTGAAGGTTGGGAAAATTTTAAACGAATCAGTGAGCATCCTATTATTACTGTAGAATCTTTTCGTCAGTTAGATACGTTTATGTCTACAGTACTTGAAATTTGTAAACACTTTGATGTTACTGCTCGAGAAGATAAATTAAAGAAACTAGAGAAAATATATCCTGTGTGGCGAGATAAACAGATACACATGGACAAAGATCAATTATGTGAACAAATAGCTAACTCTGTAACTAACGGTGAAGATATAGATTGGAGTAAGGACAAGTTGTCAATCCTAGACGAAGCGTGGATACAAAAACTTTTAAGAGAACGGGGCAACGAACTTCGTTGCTATAATCTCAACGACTTCCCAACTAACACTAAGGAGCTACGTGATGCTACCCGATAGAATATGGTTTACAGGAGTTCCGGGTAGTCGTTGGAGTGGTGTGGCACAGACCATTGAACAACTTCCAGGTATGAATACCACAGACCGTACTCTCGAGCGTGAATACAATCATCACAAGTATTCAGGACATAAAGGTGCTTATTTTGGCAAAGGCATGGAGTTTCCAGCAGATCCTAATCGTGTAGACCAAGCCTGGTCCGAATCTGGAGAATGTCAAGTAGTAAAGAGTCATGAGTGGATAGATCACATTGAAGAACTACCTGAGAAAGATTGGAAGATGTTAGTATACCGTCCAGACCAATCAAGTTTTGCGTGGTGGCACGAAGCAGGTGGCTTCCAGATAGGATATCCCAACTACTCAGCATACAAAAACTCAGCCAACATACTATCAGAAATAGTTCGTACCAATCAAATGATACTGGAACATGCTTGCATAAATAACTGTACTTGGAGTTATTTTACATCTGAATGGGTGCGAGACAATTTCAAACTTAAAGTTAATGTTGATAACGTTATTCCGGATATGTTAGTAACATTGATAAAATCTTAATATTAAGTATAGGAAACTAAAATGAACGCAAAACAATTTATCAAAAAAATGGCTAAAGACAACCAAGCGTTGTTTACAGCCTCAGAAATGCAAGTTGAAGCATATTTTGATAGTAATCCTAGCCAAGAACAGTTAGTTAAACACTTCGTTGGTCGTATGGTTAACGAAAGAATGAACATGACTGAAATCTCAGCTAAGATTGCTAACATGCCAGCTAGTACACCAGTAGAAGAGTTAACACTTTTAACTAAACAAGCACAAGACGAAGCTAAACACTTTGGTATGGTTAGAGATGTTATTGAACATATCACAGGTGAGAAGTTAGATGTTGAAGCGGCTATTAAAGCTGAAGAAGCAAATCCAACAGCAAAAGGTGCGGCTCTATTAGAAAAATATGAAGCGGCAACTGATCCTCTTGCTATGGCGGCATATCAGTTTATTGCTGAAGGTCGTGCAGAAGCTGTATGGAACAAAATGGCTGAATGTATTCAAGACGAATATGTGTCTACAACATATGCTAAAATTGCTAAAGATGAAGGCTTCCATGCTAACATCGGTGCACGTTCATTAGCACTATTAGCAACAGACGAAGCAACTCAAGCACGAGTAGAAGAAATTGCTCGTACAATGAGAATGGACTTGTTTGCTGTAAGTTGCATGAACACAACAGCATTACCAGAAGCTAAGAAATTAATTGACGAAGCATACTCTGCATAATCAATGAGTAATATATGAAAAAAGGGATTTCGGTCCCTTTTTTTATCACTTGCATTTATTTTTTATTCCATATATAATAATAGGAACTGATGAGAGATTATACAACAATAGTTAAATGGTGTAGTGCCGTTATTATTTTAATTGCTATGGTGTTCCATACCCTAGGCATTACTCCCTGGAATTCAATCCTACAGCTAATAGGTATTGCTGGATGGACCTATGTTGCTATCCAATGGGACGAAAAAGCGTTATTGCTAAACTTCTTACCACAGGTATTAATTATTATTCCTGGGTTAATTTATCTATTTTATTTCCAATGAAAATTGCTATAACACAACGACAAAGTGAGATCAATGGTGTCACACACGATTGTCTTGATCCAGCTTGGTATACTATGTTAAATTCGCACGAAGTTGTTCCTGTACCAAACCTAATAGGATTAGACATACAAGTTGACATGTTGATATTCAGCGGAGGGGAGAATTCTAAAGCTAGATCGTTAGCTGAACTAGTATGCTGGAGTTCAGCCATGAAGCAAGAAATACCAGTACTAGGAGTATGCCACGGTGCTTTCCTACTAAACTATTTGCATGATGGTCTTAACAAAGAAGTAACCGGACATAGAAATATTGGCCACACGATAGAGATGGAGAACAAAACACACACTGTGAATAGTTTTCATGATGTTGGTATATATACTTTAGGAAAAGATCTAGAAACAGTAGCTACCGGAATGGATGGTAGCTGTGAAGCATTCAAACATCGAGACAAAAATATTTGGGGATTAGTTTGGCATCCAGAACGTATGGAAATTCCAGTATTTCCTAAAGATCTAGGCGAGTTATTATTATGAATAAACAAATGTTGATCATAGCAGGACCACAAGGAGCAGGTAATCACTTATGGGCAAAGGTATTCAGTCAGCATCCAGATGTGTTTGGATGGAAGTCGCTGTTAGAAAACTATTGGGAACCCCATAGATTTAGCGAACCGTTTGCCAAGTACTGGAGAGATCCTAGCATATTACATCAGTTTGATTGGTCACAGAGCGATTACTATGTTACATCGATATCAGTTCCTTTAGGTATTCCAGATAGTAAAGAAAATCCTATGTGGGAACCCAACATAGATCAATTTAAGCGTGTTGTTGAACTAGAAGGAGTTGACGTTAAAGTTGCTTTAATTGGTAGAGATCAAAACATATTAAGTGAACAACAACATAGAATAAGAAACAAATCAACACTGCCTATGTTTAAAAAACAATTAAAAACACACACAGGAACTTCTGTATATCTAAGTTACGAATTACTTTACCTGTATAAAGATCAATACGTAGAAACACTAGATGTTAATATACCAGTGGACAGCAATGTCGGCCACTTGTTGACCGATGATGCTAATAACAAATACGTCCACGGAATAGAATCAAACACACTAGATCAAGGCAATCGAAAAGGTACAACATTTAAATCAAAACCGTGAAGAATTTATTAATCATAACAGGACCACAAGGATCAGGTAATCATCTATTCAGTAGAATACTAAGCCTACACCCTGATGTTGGTGGATGGAAGGATCTATTAGATGAATATTGGATACCAAGTGATCTAGAACCTTTTGCCAAATACTGGGTGAATCCTGAAGAATTGACACTAGAACAGTTCCAAGGCAAAGATTATTGGTTAGCTAATGTAAGTGTACCGTTCGTATATAATGGCGTTAAGCAGGTGCCTAAGATTGACGTTATGGCGTCTAAAGCACGAGATCTTGGTATAAATGTGCAAATATGTGTCATAGTTAGGGACCAATATGTAAATGTACTACAACAGCAAAGAGTACGTAAAGAAACAACATTACCTACTGCTGTAGACTATTTTAACACTTTAGGTGATGTTCATTATCTAGATCATGAAGCATTTTTCTTATACAAGGATCGATATTTAAAATGGTTAAGTAAAATGTTAGATTTTCCTATAGCATGGGATAATCCTGACATAATGAAATTTATCGACGAAGGACCCAATAAAAAATATGTCAACTATGTTGAAGAACATTGGCTAGACGACCAAGTATGGCAAGGAATTAAGAGTTACAAGGACCGTGGGATAGATAAATAATAAAAAAGAGTAGGAAATTATGAGTAAACCAATTGCAGATGTAATAGACAATACCAAAGAAATATTCATGACTGATTCTGCCCTATCTAGCCTGTTAGATTTTGAGCGTGTGCTAGATGAGCTTGATCTTTATGTTTTTGCTAACTGGAAAGACGGCGAACTAGTTGAAGGTCCACAGTACGAAAAGTATTTTGTAAGTTGCACATTTATGTGGCCTTATAAGAAGATGCCAGATCCTAGGGGTGGAGAAAGACTGTTAGACTATGATTGCGAAGTATATTACAGCAAAGATTTACTTGAATATCCAGTAGAATTAGAATCACCAGATGATTTTGCTCCAGGCACTAAAATGCCTAGAATGGCGAAGAAATCAATTTGGTTGGTTAAGATAGTTATGCCTAAGAAATTAATGAGTGAAATACAGCAAGGAAGTTTAGAGTTAGAAAGTCAAACTTTAGATTTAGAAGATGTTGAAGCGGCCTATGAAGAAGGTACAGATGATTCAACTGAATTCAATGCAGACGAAGAGCAAGCAAATGAAATTTAAACGCATACTGAGAGAAAATTTAGAAATGGGCGATCTAAAACGCCTAGTTAATACTTCACTGCATATTGACGAATATAAAAGTAAAATGGGCGAGGACAGCGATGTTTGTGTGCTTAGTTTTAAAGTTACAGGTAAAGAAGCCGGTAACGACATGGTTGCATTCATTGAAAAAGGATTTGACTTTGTTCTTGATGCTGATGTTAGCTCCGGTGAGAAAGAAGGTGGCGACTACTTAATATTCGTTGAACTACAACGCACAAAAAAATTACCAGAACAGATTATAACAATGATGAATGACATTATGAATCTAACCGATCAAGAATTAGAAGATTGGACCTTTAAATACTATAAAAATTCCGATGAGCATGAATTAACCCAAGAAAAACTAGCAAGCGAGATGGCGCTAACCCCAAAAGATTACGATAAAAAATATAAGAAAGACCAAGAAGAAATTGATCAATTGAAAACAAGTGCTGGTGTTGATGTAACAACTACTGCACCTATGAACGAATTTACAGACAGTCTGCGTGTTGCGGCTGGACTTAAATAGGAGAAATATCATGACAGATTGGATTAAGAAACGTTGGGCTGAAAGAAGCTCACAAAGTGGTGTAGCACTAGTAGCATTTGGTGTTATCGCTATTGTATTCAAACCATTAATAACAGTTGCGGCTTATGTGGCTATTGCTTACGGCGCATATCAAATTTGGAAGAAAGGTTAATAGTTAGCCTTTCTCCCGTTTTACATCAATGAAAGGAAATTAAAATGAAACTATCAAAGAATTTTAGTTTAGCTGAATTTACAAAAAGTCAAACAGCTCTTAGACACGGGCTAGATAACGAACCAAAAGAAGAACACCTAGACGCGGCCAAAGCACTATTTGAAAAGGTAGTACAACCTGTGCGAGATAGATTTGGGCCCACAGTAATTAACTCTGGATACAGAGGTGAAGAACTTAATGAAAAAGTAGGTGGCTCTCCAACTAGTCAACACTGCTTAGGACAAGCTGTTGATATTGAATGTCCAGGTGTAGCTAACTAT
>Ga0098055_1000508_pt1 | contig 22997 bp, 32 predicted proteins | sample 17_taG_FD_75107 | JGI IMG/M metagenome (GOLD analysis project Ga0098055, IMG submission 75107) | Marine viral communities from the Subarctic Pacific Ocean - 17_ETSP_OMZ_AT15314 metaG | ecosystem: Environmental > Aquatic > Marine > Oceanic | place: Pacific Ocean | collected 2015-01-18 | reverse complement strand
TTGGAAGCTTTGTTAAAAAAATAGGTAAAGGTATTAAAAAAATTGTTAAGTCACCAGTAGGTAAAGCTGCTTTATTAATAGGTGGGGCTGGTTTAGCAGGTTTCGGTCCAGCGGCCGGATTAAGAAGCACTGCTTTCGGTAATGCATTATTTGGTGGTGCTACACAATTTTTACCTGGGGCCACAGCAGCTATGAAGGGCGCCGCTACCACAAATCCCGGTTTATTTGGTATGGCAAAAAATTTATTTGGCAAAATGGGTACAGGTTCTAAAGTAGGAATAGGTACCGCACTAGCTACTTATCTTGGAAGTCAAGGTATGGAAGAAGAACAAATTGAAGAAGTTCAAAGAGATCCAAATAAACTAAGACCTTACTTAAGAGACTTATTTAAAAAATTAAATCCTAGTTTACCTGATGGACAAATAGAAGAAATGGTTGAAACAAATGTATCTGAATACGCGACTGGTGGAAGAGTAGGTTTAAAGGATGGATTCCTACCAACCCCTCAAAACGAACCAGATTTTAGAGAACATGCACAACAAAAAGCTACTCAAGTGGAGAACCTGCGGATGATAAATAAAAGACATGGGGACCTTAGTGCCTATATTGATAGTATGAAACAAGGGGAAAATACAGACAAATTAAGAAAAAAATTAATGGAAGAAACTAAAGACGCTATTGCACGAGCTAAGGGTGAAAGAAGTTTCGCTCAAGGCGGAAGAATTGGATTAGCTACAGGCTTTCCTAACATGGACGAGTACATGTACAGAAGAAGAATGATGGAGTGGATGAATCGCGATAATAAGATGAGAGAAGAATATGAAGAGGATAAAAGGAAACATAAGGTAAAAGAACAAAAAACCATGGTAGCTGATGGCGGAAGAATTGGATTAGCTTTAGGATCTGAAGACACGGCTCAGGCAGCAAGCCTTCTAGGTAATTTACCTCTTAGACAGAATTCAGCTGGAATTAGTGAATTAGATCTTAGAGAAACAGGTGGATTTATTCCTCCAGTTGGTGTAAAAGAAAAAGCAGATGATGTCCCAGCGATGTTATCTAACAATGAATTTGTTTGGACGGCAGATGCAGTAAGAGCGGCCGGAGGCGGAAGCGTTAATAAGGGTGCTCAAATATTACACGATCAAATGAAACAATTAGAGAGTAAGGTAGTTTAATGGCTGAAGAAGTAACATCAACACGAGTATTACCACCAGAGTTTATAGAAGCTGCTGGTAAAACATTTTTAAGTGATCTAGCAACAGCGACAGGTAAATTTAAAGAGGCTGATTTAAGTAAAATATATGGTCCACAATTTGTGGCTGATATGGATGCTTTACAAAAACGAGCACAAACATTAGCTGAAAAAGGTATAGGTGCATATGAACCTTATCTTAAAACAGCTGAAGGTTATGCAGCTCCAGATGCTTACAAACAATTTGAATCTCCTTATCAAAAAGATGTCATTGATGCAACTATGCAAGAATTTGACATACAAGCTCAAAAAGGTTTACCTTCATTAAGAGCTGGAGCAATTGGTGCAGGTGCATTTGGTGGAGGAAGAGAAGGAGTTCAATTAGCTAATTATCAAACAGGGAGCGACAGAAACCGAGCGGCTTTACAGGCAAATCTATTATCACAAGGATTTACACAAGCACAAAATTTAAGACAACAAGCTTTACAAAATCAATTAAACTTCGCCTCTCAAGGACAACAATTCAGGGGTCAAGATATAGCTGCCCTTTCAACTATGGGTGCATTAAATCAAGCTCAAAGACAAGCAGCTCTAACAGCGCAACAACAATTATTACAAAAACAGTTAATGCAACCTTTAACTGCAGCACAAACTTATGGATCTGGAGTTACGAGTTTAATTGCTGGATATCCAGGTCAAACATCTCAAATCACTGCACCTGGTCCAAGTCCAATAAATACAGCGTTAGGAGCAGGGACAACATTAGCTGGAATTTACAGAGCGTTTAATCCTCAACCACAAAATTTTACTTTTCAACAGGCGTAATAATGAGCAGAACTTTTAAAAGACCAATGTTTAGAAAAGGCGGAAACGTCGGTACAGGTATCATGACTGGTATTGTTGATAGATCTATGCACAAAGATAATCCAATTGTAAGTTCAGAGCCAGTAGATTACGAACAAAGATTTATGGAAAAAGTAGTAGGAGCGGGAGGCTTACCTCAAGGTATGGATCCTTTAACTTCTTATTTACTAGCAGCTGGTCCACAAATTTCTAAGTCTACTTCATTTGCTGACGCTATTGGTAACTTAGAAGGGCCTAATAAAGCTTTAATAGAGCAACAAAACAAGAGAGCAGAATTAATTAGAAACTTAAAAACAGGTGCAGCGCAGTTTGGTTTAGAAGGTGAAATGCAAAGAGATCTTCAAACACAAAAAGACAAGTCCGATAAAGAATTATTACAAATGCAAATTGATGCTGGTAGATTTGGTGATAACAAAGAAACTCCAGATCCATTTAAAATTGCATCTTATGAAACGTTTAGAAAAGCTGGTGATAGTCATACAGTTGCTACAAATAAAGCAAACTATGACGTAGACTTTGAAGGAAAACTAATAGAAAAAATTGACCGTAAAAGATTAGGAGGGGTTATAGAGCAAGATATCTCTACTGACGAGAAATTTAGAAAATGGGCTACAAATGAAAGAGGAGGATCTAAAATAGGCAAAGTTTTCTTTGATCCTGTAGATGGTATATTTAAACAATTAGTACAAGATGAAAAAGGAATTTATTTTAAAAATTTTGGTAGAACAGTAGAATCAGTAACTTTAAAAGAAGAAGTTAAAGAAGATGTACCCATAAGCCCTAAAAAACCTCGTCCAGATATTTTCTCCCCTGATGTAGAAGACGCTATGGCATAGGGAGCTAAATGGCTGTATTTAATCCCATCATTCCCGCAGAGCAAGATAATGAAGTTAGTTGGTACAAAGCAGGTGCCGCTGGTATAGCTTCAGGTATTCTTAAAGTTCCTGAAGGAGTTTTTTCATTAGCGGCAGAACTTATTGATTTAGGTTTAGACACAGATACAGCGGCAGACGTAGAACAATTTTTTGACAAATTAAATCCCTTTGAAGAAGTAGCAGAACAACATGGAGCCGGCAGATTAACTGAGGCTTTAACTTCAATTGGTATTCCTGGAACTTATGGATTTAAGCTAGGAAGTAGATTAGCTAAAGGTTATATGGATGCTAGAAAAGCTGGTAAGCTTGCAAGCATAGGAAGAAATAAAGCATCTGCAGAATGGTTTAAAAAAGGAGACCTTGCTAAAAAATTAAATAAACAAGCAGGGACTGCGCGATTTGCTGCAGGGACTTTAGGAGGTGCAACAGGGGAAGTTTTTGTTGCAGACGTAGAAGACATTGGAAGTTTTGGAGAATTATTTGACAGTGGACCTACTCGATTAGATAGATGGGAAACTCGAGGCCGAGAAGATGCAGCTCGTAAATTAATGAACAGGGTTAAATTTGGTAGTGAATCTTTATTGGTTACTCCCTTTGTAGCTGGTGCAGGTAAAACTATTAAAGCTATGGGCAATAAAGGAAAAGAGTTAGCCTATAGTGATTCTGCTGTAGAAAGATGGATTAATAAATTTGTTGAAGCCGTAACACCTGAAGGCGCTTTAACTAAAGAAGTATTTGGTTCTCAAAGAGTAATGGAAGGATTTAGAAATTCTGATGCTAATAGAGCAACAGAGTTAGTAAAAAATTTAACTCGAAGTATAGATAAAGCATTTCCTCAAATGCAAAAAGTTTTAGATAGAAGTTTAACTTCTAAAGAAAAAGATTCTTTTTTAAAAGAAGTTAATGAAATGATATTTGACGGCGATGTAACTGATATATGGAATCCTAAAAAAACCAATCAATTGGTCACTACATTAAAAAACAAAGGAGTAGATAAAAATACCTCAACTGAAATAGTAAATGTTTTAACTGAGGCACGTCAAACTTTTTCTAATTTAATTGACACTGTTGGAAAATATGATGGACAAAATGAATTAGTTAAACTTTTAAAAACTAGAATTAAAGATTATACAGGGAATACATACAAAATATTTGAACAGAATCCTATTCTAGGAATCTTTGGTAGATATAAACCAACCGATGAAGTTAAGGAAGCAGCGGGTAATTACTTTAAAAATTTATTACGTAAAGATAATCCAAAGATGGCATCAAGTACTGCGGAACAAGAATCAAGACAACTTGTAGAAAAAATTTTAGAAGATGGAGTAAAGGTTTCTAAGTCTAGAGTGACAGTGCCAGATGCAAATTATGTTAAAAAAACTTTAGAGGATATGGGTTATGAGAGATTCATAGATGATGTAATGGACGGCACAGGGGCTCCTAATAAAGTTGTTAAAAAACTTTTAGGGGAAATGTCAGATCCACGATATTCAATTTTTAATTCAATAACTCATTTATCTGGAATGGCTAGAATGAGCGCCATGCTAGATGAAATGGGACAAACTAATGCCTTGGTACAAAAAGAAGCAGGTCCAAGTAAAGGTTCTTTTTGGAGAAGTGAAAAAGAAGCTATCGATGCTACCAATGGCGTAGCCGATATAGTTTCGGTTAATAAAATTATGGGGGAGCTTACAAAATTTAGAGGAGGAAATTTAGTAAATCCTTTAGCTGATATGTGGACTACTAGACCTATGGCCGAAGCTTTAGCAAGAGCCAACTCTCTTAAAGAAGGATATTTTACAGCAGCCGTTAGAGGAAGAGAAGGTGCAACTGGAACAGAAAAAGGAATGACTTGGTTATATAGAAATTTATTACTACTTCCTAAAGCCACAGCTCAGTTAGCTAAAACTGTTTTATCTATCCCCACTCACTTACGTAATTTGTTAAGTGCTGGTGCATTTGCTGCAGCAAATGGAATTTTATTTGAAGGACTTCTTAACCCTAAATTATTAGGTCAATCTTTTAGAAAAGGTTGGACTATTTCAGGGGTTAATCCTTTTAGAGGATCAAGATTTAATGATAAAGAATTTGAAAAAGCTTACCGAGAATTATTAGAATTAGGAATTGTAAACTCTCAAGTTCAAATAGGAGATTTAAAAAACTTAATGAGAGATGTTAAGTTTGGAGATAAGATTGCAGATGTAGACGCTGTCTTAAGACCAATGATGGCTAAGCTTAAAAAAGTACCTGAATATTTACAAGGCAAGTATGTAGCAGAAGATGACTTTTGGAAAATTACAAATTACTTTGTTGAATTAAATAGAAGAAATGATGCATATAAAAAAGCCCGTATTAATAAACCTCTTAGTGAATTAAAAAAAGAAGCAGCGGATATAGTTAAAAATACTGTTCCTAACTATTCTTATGTTGGAGAGTATGTAAGAGCAGCTAGACTTTTACCGGTAGGTAACTTCATGTCGTTCCCTTCAGAAATGATTAGAACAACTACAAACATTGGTGAACAAGCTATAAAAGAAATGAAACACATACCTGGACGAGGAGAAATAATTAGAGGTAGTGATATTGCTCCGGTGGTTTATATAGAAGGAAAAGGTTTTGTAAGTAATAATAATCCAATGTACAGAATTGGTGTAACTAGAGCGACAGGTATGGCATTTACTTTAGGAACCGTTCCCACAATGATGGTAGAAGGAGCTAAGACTTTATACAACGTAACCGAAGATGAAATTAATGCTTTAAGACAATTCGTACCTGAGTGGTCTAGAAACTCTACACTTATTCCTATTCGTGATGATAATACAGGGGAATTAAAATATATAGATTTTAGTCACTCTAATGCATATGATTTAATGTCTAGACCTTTTAGAACATTAGCTAATGAAATTGCTGCATCTACAAAAGATGGTGACACTATCTTAGCTGGTTTTGCTAAAGGTGCTGATGAAGCATTAACTGAAGTAGCCGCCCCTTTTATTGATGAATCGATTTGGACAACGGCTGCAGCTGACATAAATTTATATCCATTTATTCCAGGTAGAGGAGGGCGAACAAAAGATGGAAGAATTTTATATACGGATCAAACATCATTAGGAGACAAGCTCCATATTAAAGGTGCACATTTATGGAAGGCATTAGAGCCTGGAGGATTTAGACAATATGGTAGAATGGCAAGATCACTTACTGACACCCCTACTAAAACCGGTGAATTTTTAGAAGGAAAAACTTTAGGAATGAACGATCAAATGCTGGGTCTTGTAGGATTCAGACCTGTAGGTGTTGAGCCTTTAAAAGCAATGGGTTTTAAAATTGCAGAATATCAAAGAGGGATAAGGGAAGCGAGAAGAGAATTTACAGGTGGATATTTTGGATTATTAAAAGGAGGACCTATTAAACCTAATGACATTATTAAAAGATATGTTGCATCAAATGCAGCTCGATTTAATGTTCAGCAAGAAATGTTTAAAAATATAACGGCAGCCAATATTTTAGGAACAACTAGAGGAGAGCTACTAAGAGAATTTAGAGATAGACAAATTTCTCCAGATACTTATTTTAATTTACAAAAAGGAAAGTTTGAACCCTACTATCCGTCTGATGATATTCAATTAAGATTTGCGGAAATAGCGAGAGACTTAGGAGATGTAAATGTATTCAATGAAGTAAGACCTGCATTACAGCAAATTAGAAGAGAATTAAGTCAATTAACTTTAGATGATAATTTTGAAATTAATGTAAGTGACTATATTGAAGAAACAGAAATCCAGACACCACCGCTACCTCAAACAGTTACATCTGCTCAACCTAATACCGGAGTAATAACACAGGGACAAAATATTCTTAATCAAGGAATGAACGCTCAAGCTAATTTAACGGCGAATGGATTAACTACAAGTGAGAATGCATTGTTGAGTGAAGAAGAAAAACAAATACGTCTAAGACAAAGAGGAATTACAACCTAATGGATATCAAACCTAAAACTACCAGAGAACATATCCTTTCGCTTTATGGCCACATCAAAGGCCTAAAGAAATCACAATATCATATGCATAATGGAATTCACGATTTGGGCGGCAAGATAGACAGGATCTATTGGGTATTATTAGGCACGGTGGGGGCTGTGTCACTAGTTCTTTTAGAAAGAATACTAGATATAAAGGGTTTTATTTTTTAGTTTGTAAATTTTAATTTACAAATTATTTACACGATTTACAAAATCATTTGATTTTTTTATTGCACGTTGACTATAAGTAAATTAGTAGTCAATTATGGAAAAACCGGGAGCACATACTGTAACTTCAAACTGCGTCGTACATGATGATACTCATGGATGGGGTGGTTAAATCCAATCTCTTAATTCTTCGCCCATAACTTCGGTAGCAATATTCATTTTATTTCTTAAAGACTTTTGAACTTTTAAATCAATAGTTTCATCAGCAACTAAATCAATATAAGTCATCGGTTTAGTTTGACCAATACGATCTATACGTGCTTCTGATTGTAAACGTTTTTCTAAATCATAACCATTAGAATAATAAATCATAGTACTAGCTGAAGTAAGAGTAATTCCATAACCACCTGTTTGAGTTGTACCTACAAAGAATCTACACTCGGGGTCTTCTTGAAATCTTTTAATATTTTTTTGTCTATCTTCCTGCGGAGTTAGTCCATAATAATCTACAACCGAATTTTCTCCATGTTGTTTTTTTATTTCTCCAATAATTCTTTGAACATCTTTTTGATAGAATGACCAGATAACACATTTACCAGATAGTTCATAAATAATATCCATTAGCTCAGTTAATCTATTACAAGGAAGCTCTTGAGTTTTACCATCATCCGTAGCGTGATAACCACATGATATTTGATGAAGTCTTAATAGCTGCACCATTACTGTAGAAGTAGAACATACTTTTCCCTCTAATTCTGAAATGGCATACTTTCTCATTTCTTTATAAAGTTTTTTCTGTATATCAGTTAATTGAATATGACGAGTTACATAAGTCTTAGGTGGTAAATCTAAACAATCATCTTTTAAAACTCGTTCACTAAAGACGGCTATCTTTTTTTCTAATTCTGGTAAGTTTCTTCTATTGGGTCCAATTGGAACGCTTACACTTCTAGAGCCTAAGTTCATAGTTTTCATTATACAATAATGAGCACGATACGCCCAAAAAGAATCAAACCCCAAGAGCCATGCATCAAGAAACTGAGCCTGACTCCATAAATCTAATGGAGAATTAGTAATAGGTGACCCTGTTAAAATTCTTCTATATTTAGTTAAAGGTTTTAACTTTAAAATATTACCAGTTCTTTTGGCCTTAGGATTTTTAATTGTAGTTGATTCATCAATTGCCATCATCGCTTTATGGGAATTCAAAAATCTTTTAGCAAACTCACATCCAAAGGGATAAGAAAAAGCTTCTACATTCATTATAAGAATATGAAAGTCTGTTCCAGTGGAAAACAAAGTATTTAATTTTTTAACCTGCTCTCCAGATTTATCAGAGGTTTTCCAAAGGACTACTTTCTTTTCTATGTGATCGGGAAGGTGTTGAGGAATTTCTTGTTCATACCAATTTTTATATACACCTTTAGGAGCAATCAAAAGTAATCCATTAATTTCTCCCCTATCATAGAGCATCGCACAATTATCTAATAATACCTTAGATTTACCTGTCCCCATTTCCATAAAATAGGCAAAATACTCTTTATCCCAAGAGCGCTCTAATGCTTTTAATTGATGCGCGTATGGCTTTGTTTTAAATTTATAATTCATATCTATTTACTTTTGCTTTCTAATTGTTATATATTAGCTGAAAGTAAAAAAGTCAAGATGCAAACAGAATTTGATATTAATATAAAAGACAATTTCATAGAGCCTAAAATATTTAAATCTATTTACGACAAAATACCATTTTATGAGTATTCAGATTCTTCTCATCGATATACCCATGATATAGCTGGAGAAATTAAAACAACACCATTTGGAAATGAACGTCATATATGGTTTGGAACAAGTGCTGAACCAGAGATAGCCGATTATATTAGAAAAAGATGTGAAAAATTGTATAACAAAAAGTTAGAACTAAGATATTGTAGTTATACGCTGGTACTACCACGTGAGAAACCAATGGTTCATTGTGATGCAAGGGATACTTGCACTCATCAAATAATTGTATATATTAGAGGAGATAGAGGGTTACATAGAGGAACAGGTTTTTATACTGAAGTAAATAATAAATATGAGTTAAATACTCATATTGGTTTTAATGAAAACAGAGCTATCTTTTGGTATTCTCCTGTATTTCATAGCCCATTAACGTGGTGTGATGAAAATAAAAGTAAAAGATATTCTATCATAGCTCAATATAAAGAGATTAAATGAGCAAAGTTTATTTAATACAAGAAATCCCAGGCTCTAGTAGAGGAGAGCCTAAATATAATATTGTAGGTGCGCAGAAATATGGCGACATCGTGACAATGCTTCCAGAGTTTTCACAAATGATAATGTCACCTGGTCCTTTAGTTATGAAACTTAGAACGCTTCTAAAAGACTTTACTGAAAATGATTATCTTTTATTATCAGGCGACCCTGCAATCATAGGTGTAGTATGTTCAATTGTGGCAGATACAACTAATGGTAAGTACAAACTTTTAAAATGGGATCGTCAAGAAAAAACTTACTATCCAATCGAAATAAATATTTTTCAAAAATAGTTGACAATCAAAATATCTCCTATATATAAGTAGTGCGATTATAAATTAAACTATTAAAACACTAAGGAGACATAATGAAAGACATTGATCTAAGAGCAGATGCACCTAATCAGGTGTCACAAGTAAACCCCGACCAACTATCTAAAGAAATAAATACTCTTCAAGACATTCAACAAGAGATATTTAATCAAGAAGAAAAACTTAAAGAATTAAAGGAACGCGAAAAATATTATTCTGGAATGATAATTCCCGATTTAATGCAACAACTTAATCTTAAGACTTTAACATTACAAGATGGGTCACAGATAGAAGTTAAAAATATATTTGGTGCTTCAATCATTGCTGATAAAAAGCAAGAAGCACATAACTGGCTTCGAAATAATGGACTGGGAGCGATTGTGAAAAATGAAATCACAGTTAAGTTCGGTCTAAACGAAGATAACAAGGCGGAGCATTATGCGACCCTTGCAAGAGGACAAGGTTATGAGCCCGACCGTAAGGTTGCAGTTCATGCCTCAACTCTTAGAACAACTCTGGAGGATTTCCATACACGTGGTGGTAAAATTCCTTCAGAGTTTTTCAGAACGTTTGAAGGAAATCAAACGAAAATAAAAACCAAAAAATAAACTACTAAACCAACAAACTAACAAAGGAGTAAAAATGGAAAAAGAAGTAGTTAAAAAGAATAGTGCAGGTGCACTAGCTAATATCAATCTCAGAGCGGACTCAGGTAAGGGTTCTGAAGAAATTAAATCGGACGATGTATCGACTCCGATATTAAAAATTCTTCATCAACTTTCCCCTGAATGTAATGAGAGAGATCCTAAACATGTATCAGGGGCAAAACCGGGAATGATCTATGCATCAGGCTTCGGGCAACTGATTGAGGGAGATAAAGGTCTTGATATAGTAGTGGCTCATGCACAAACTAGATATCCTGAATGGCAGGAGAGAGGCGATAGTGCTTCTGCTCCAGTTGGAACTCACTTAGAGATTCCAGATGATGCTGTTGAGGAGAGAAATGGAAGATACAGATTATCAAATGGTAATTATGTTGAGAAGACTGCATACTTTTATGTACTAGCAATAGTGGGTAACGAGTTAAAACCAGCGGTTGTTCCAATGAGATCTTCTAATCTTACTCCAGCTAGAGAGTTGAATAATCTGATTAAGAATTTAAGATTCACAGATTCAGACGGCTCTTTTAATCCTGCAACATATTCAGCGGTTTATAAATTAAACACGATGGGTAAAACAGCGGGGAGTAAAAGCTGGCATGTCTATAAACCATCAAGAGTTAGAAATCTTGATGTTACTAATAAGGATGATGCATCTATCTATGAGGTAGCGGCACAACTTCAGAAATCAGTTTCTAAAGGGGTGGCTAAACCAAAATACGATAAGACTCAACCTAAACAGGACATAGTCTAATTCCCTTATGGGATACTTGCAAGAAGGGCGGGGAAGCGAGAGTGGATCCGCCCTTATAAAAAATATATGAAAGAATTTGCACAATATTTTAATGGACTAGAAAGAGACTTTGGTTTTTGTAACGTTGAGAATGGTTATATTGAACCTGAAAGTGGTAAATTAAAATTTGAACCAGGTGATTATGGTTGGGCCAAACGCCCTATTACTATCCAAGATTATGAAGATCATTTAGGTGGAAGAAAAGCAATTGGAATCCAAGCGTGTGATGATAACTCTCAAGCTAGTTTTGGAGCAATAGATATTGATCCGAAAGATTATAAAAATTTTGATCTTCAAAAATATTTAAAAGTTATCGATGAAAAAAATTTACCAGTTATTCCAATAGAATCTAAAAGTGGGGGGCTTCATATTTACGTCTTTACTAAAGAAAAAGTTCCTACCACTTTAATAAGAGAGTTCTTATCCAATTTACTATTTTTATTTAAGCTTCCACACAATACAGAAATTTTTCCTAAACAAACTACACTAGGTATGAATCAAAATAATGAGAAAACATCTGGAAGTTTTATAAATCTTCCTTATTACAAAAGTATTGAAAGACGGGCATACAAACCCGACGGCACTAAGATGGATCTTGCTGAATTTATAAAGGTTGTTGGTCTAAATCTCCAAACTAAAACTAGCTTAAAAGATATAAGTGTAAAAAAAATAAATGAAATTATAACAGGTGGGCCAGAGGAATTTAATGACGGACCACCATGTCTTCAAATGATATGTAAAGAGATTGAGGAGAGTGGAAAAAAATTAAAAGATGAAAGAGATAGATTTTTATATAACTATATGGTGTTTGCGAAAAAGAAATTTGCAGAGGTTTGGGAAAAGAAAGTATTAGAAGCAGCTAGAAAATATATTGAATATGATGATGTGTGGGGAGATAGTAAAGTAAATGAAAAAATAAAATATTGGAAGAATGAAACTAAAGGATTTAAATGTAGTGACTTACCTATTTCATCTTATTGTGCGAAGGGAACTTGTTTAAGGAGAAAGTATGGCGTAGGTAGCCATCGGAGTACCACCTGGCCAGAATTATCTGGGTTAATAAGAATTAATTATAAACCCGAGCCAGAATTTATGGTCAATGTAAATTTAGAAAGTGGGAAAGTTAAACAAGTACATGCAAAACATATTAAAAAGATTGCTGAGATGAAAGAAATGAGAGCTTTAATTGCAGAGCAAACTTCAGTATTTCCACCTATAATTAAAAATCAAGAGTATCAAATAATTTTAGATGGCCTCTGGGCCAACATGGAAAACTTAAAACCTGTAGCAGGGACTAATCCAATTGATATGTTAAAAAAATATGTCATTGATTATGTAAATGGACCTCAGGCTACTACTTTTGCTGCGTTTAAAAGTGGTGCTGTTCTAAAGGATGAAGAATTTTATTACTTTGATTATGATAAATTTTATGAAGAGATAAGAAGAAATGAATGGAGTAAAGATAGATCACGTACAGGTACGATGATCAAACAATTTTTCAAAGGAGACTTTGATTGCCAAAAAAGATTTCCCAAAAAAGAAAATGAGAAATCTTTCCCACCATTAAGGGTTTTAAAACTACCAATAACTGATTTGGAAAAAGAAGAAATTCCAGATGAGAAAATACAAATAGAAGATAAGGAGAATATAGTATGACGACACCAGTACCAAGTGTATCTGTATGTATGCCTGCATATGATACGATGCAAGTAGCAACATGTTTATCATTAATTAAATTAATGGATAAATTTACAACAGCTAAAATAAAATCAACCATTAATACTTTTAAAAGTCCGTATGTTGGATATGGAAGAAACGTATTGACTGCAATGTTTTTAGAATCGGGAATGGATTATCAATTATTTATTGATGCTGATATGGAATTTGAACCAGGGATTGTAGGAAGAATGATTGTAGCGCAGAAAGATGCCATCTGTGTTCCTTACAGAAAAAAAACTCAAGATCAATCTGTAAAATTTTCTGTAGAATTTAAAGATCATCAAAATATAAATGTTGATAATAAAGGATTGGTTGAATTGATTAGAGGCCCTGCGGGTATGACTTTAATTCATAGACGTGTCTATGAACGATTAATGAAAGACTTGCCTCATTTAAAAATAAAACAAAAAGAAATAATATCACCGGAAGCAAATAATTATTTTTATAATTTCTGGGATACTACGTTTGATAAAGATGGAATGTGGTGGGGAGAGGATGTTCACTTCTGTAATTTAATTAAAGGAGCAGGTTTTAAATTATATGGTGTAGCCGATGGAGAAACCACTCATCATGGTTATTTTGGATGGAATGGTAAATTAATTGATTCATTTAAAAAAGCCAATGGAAAAGATAAATAAAATATACGGACCTCCAGGTACAGGTAAAACTTTTAGACTCCTAAAAAGAGTTAAAGCTTACATCAGAACTGGAACACCTTACCATAAAATAGGTTACTTTGCGTTTACCAAAAAGGCTGCGGGGGAAGCAAGAAACCGAATAGGTGTCTCGGACAAAAAAGTTCCATACTTTCAAACTCTACATGCTTTTTGTTATCATTTAATTGGATTAACTGATGAACAAGTTATGCAACCCTACCACTATGAAGAACTTGGTAAAAAATTAAACATTCGTGTAAACTTCTCTGATAAATATAATGAGGAAGAAACTCATTTTCTTACATGTGATAATCCATATTTTCAATTAATAGGAAGAGCCATTAATAGAGGAATTAGTATACGTGAAGAGTTTGATAGAAATGAGCATGATAAAAAAGAAATAGATTGGGATGTGTTAAAACATATAGCACTTAATTTAGAGGAATTTAAAAAAAAGAATTCTATTTTAGATTTTAATGACATGATTGAAATGATTATAAATATTTCACCGGAGAAGATGCCTTCCTTTAAAGCCATCTTTATTGATGAAGCACAAGACTTATCACCTTTGCAATGGAAACTTTACGATAAATTAAAAAACCATTGTGAACAAATCTATCTAGCTGGTGATGATGATCAAGCTATCTTTGCCTGGGCCGGAGCTGATGTTAATAGATTTATTAATGAGCCAGCTAAGGAACGTGTTTTAAGATACTCGCGTAGAATATCAAGAGCCGTGCAACAGGAATCACAAATACCAGTGAATCGTATAGCAGGCATCAGGAAACATAAAGAATATCTTCCACGAGCGCAAGAGGGTCTTGCGTCTACGATTAGTAATCTAGGTCAAGTTGATCTTACCACAGGTAAGTGGCTTATTCTCACTAGAACTAAAAGTAATCTTTTGGAAATTATGAAAGAATTAAAAAAGAAAAATTTATATTATCAAAGTAATAAAGGAAAAAGTTTTAAGGTAGGATTACATAATGCGGCTGTTGCCTATACTAAATGGACAATGGAAGGAGTATTAGAATCTAAAGAAATAAATGAAGTAAGAGAATATATTCCTAATGGAAATTGGGACGCTAAGATTCCCTGGTATGATATTTTTGTAGCTGACCAAAAAGAAATTTTATATTTAAGAAATTTATTAAGTACAGAGGAAAAATTAAATGAACGAGCAAGAATTTGGTTATCCACTATTCATGCTTCAAAAGGTGGAGAAGAGGATAATGTAATTTTATCTTTACATCAAGGAAGAAAAGTTCAAAAGGGAATTAGATTAAGTATTGACAAACAAGATGAAGAGAATAGAGTGTGGTATGTTGGCATTACGAGAGCAAGAAATAATCTATATAAATTAAAAAGTAAAAAGAAATTAAAGGAGTATCAGCTATGACCAATAAAAATATATTTGATGACGCATTTCCACAAGATAAGCAGGTGGGAGGAAGTCATTATAAAAAATTTAAAATTCAACCCTATGAATTTATTTCAAAGAATAATCTTTCTTTCTTTCAAGGGAACGTTGTAAAATATGTTTGCAGATATTTATTTAAAAATAAAGTAGAGGACTTGGAAAAAATAATTCATTACTGTGAATTAGAAATTAAAAAAATGAAAGATACTAAATGATATTACCAGCTACAGAATGGGTTGCACATACCGAATACCCAGACTTAAGATCTCATGACGAAATAGCAATTGACTTAGAGACACGTGATACAGAATTAAAATCTCGAGGATCAGGCGCTGTAGTAGGTAGAGGAGAAGTAGTAGGAATAGCTGTTGCCACTTATAATGACAGTTGGTACTTTCCTATTGCTCATGGAGAAGGACCTAATATGGATAGGGCAAAAACTTTAGAGTGGTTTAAAGATATTCTTGAGTGCCCTGCTACAAAAATATTTCATAATGCTATGTACGACGTATGTTGGATTCGTAATTTAGGTTTAAAAATCAATGGTTTAATCGTTGATACTATGATTGCTTCTTCTTTATTAGATGAAAACAGATTCTCTTACACCTTAAATACTTTAGCATGGCATTTTTTAAATGAAGGAAAAAATGAAAGAGCATTAAACGAAGCAGCTAAAGCTAGAGGTATTGATCCTAAAAAAGATATGTGGATGTTACCTGCTCAAGAGGTAGGTGCTTATGCAGAGAAAGATGCTACTTTAACTTTTAAGTTATGGCAACACGTTAAAAAATTATTAATTGAAAATGATCTGCAGGATATATTTAATCTTGAGACAGATCTTTTTCCTTGTCTTGTGGACATGAGATTTCTTGGAGTGAGAGTGGACGTTCAAAGAGCGACTGAATTAAAAAAAGAATTGACCAGAAAAGAAGAAAGATTAATCCACCAAGTACAAATAGAAACAGGAATAGATACTCAAATATGGGCAGCAAGATCGATTGCCAAAGTTTTTGAAAAATTAAAACTACCTTACGAACGTACAACAAAAACTGATTCTCCTTCATTTACAAAAAATTTTCTTTCTAATCATGAACATCCAATAGTGAAGATGATAGCAGAAGCTAGAAAAATTAACAAGGTCAATACAACCTTTATAGATACTATTTTAAATTTTGAACATAGAGGGAGAATTCACGCGGAAATAAATCAGATAAGATCTGATGATGGAGGAACGGTTACAGGTAGATTTTCTTACCAGAATCCAAACCTACAACAAATCCCTTCGCGAGATCCAGATACAGGACCATTAATTAGATCTTTATTTATTCCAGAGGAAGGATGTCAGTGGGGTTGTTTTGACTACTCGCAACAGGAACCAAGACTTGTAGCACACTATGCTTTAAAATTTGGTTTACCCTCAGTCAATACTATTGCCGACTCTTATGAGAGTGATGCTTCAACAGACTTTCACAGAATTGTTGCCGATATGGCCGACATTCCTCGATCGCAAGCTAAGACAATTAATTTAGGATTATTTTATGGAATGGGTAAAGCAAAGCTTCAAGCAGAATTAGGTGTAACTAAATCTAAAGCCGAAGAACTTTTTGATAGATATCATTCTAAAGTTCCATTTGTAAAACAATTAATGAATAAGATTATGAACGCAGGTTCAACTAAAGGTCAGATTAAAACTTTATTAGGGAGACGATGTAGGTTTCCTAAATATGAGCCAATCTTACGTGGCAGTGATTGGGGAAAATACGTACCCGCTGAGGATCAAGAAAGAATGTTAGAGCTTCAACAGATGGGAGAATTTTTAAAAGACGAAGAGGGAGAATTAATAAAAGATACAGATGGAAATCCACATAAAAATTATTGGCATAACAATCCTACACGTAGGGCTTTTACATACAAAGCTTTAAATAAATTAATTCAAGGTAGTGCGGCGGATATGACCAAGAAAGCCATGTTGGATTTATATAAAGAAGGAATTCTTCCCCATATTCAAATACATGATGAATTAGATATTTCAGTTGATGGTAATCAAGAAAAAATAAGAGAAATAATGGAAAACGCGGTTGACTTAGAGTTGCCTAATAAAGTAGACTGTGAACTTGGACCAAACTGGGGTACAATAAAATAGGAGGACATAATGATTAAAAAATATATAAATCAATTTATGATCTGGCAATTACATAACAGAAGAGAACTTGTTTGTTTTGCAGCCGGTGTAATAATTGGTGCAATAATATTATAATGAAAAGTCATGGCTTATTTAAATGCGAATATACCTGTGACTTATGCACAGATCAGGAGAGAGTATCTCTATGATCTTAAAGCTCATCATGGTGAAGTTGAAGATTGTATTATCTTCGGCTTCGCTTCGATTACTGGTCGCCCGCTTCTGTTCCATGCAATTATGGAAAATGGTGCAGTCTTCTACCGCTTACCAATCTCTGCATTTATACAAAGAGAATTTGAAGCAAAAGAAGTACCTGGACGTAGGCTTGATGAATTGGAGTTATGGAATTGTTTTAGTTACTATCCTTCTGTTACTTCTTATGATATCTTAGACGGGCAAGCCGGCAAATACTTCGGAAAAGATAAAAAAACGCACACAGGTAAATATTTATTTACTGTTGACTGGGCACATCCAGAGAGTAATATAGTAGATACTGATCATTCAGAAATACCGCACGAACATAAGTGCGCTCATATATTAGCATTAGATGATGGTAATTATGCAGCACAACCTAACAATCGTATACTTTGGGATATACCTTCTTTCACGGTGAAAGATGAAATTCCGGATTGGAAAGTACAGACGAGTGATTGGAACGTAGAAGATAGTAGTAAGTGGAGAACAGAAAACACTGATAACTTCTTTTACGAAATAGAAGAAAAACGTCCCACTACAAAAGAAAATAGTTGGGGTTTTGTTAAGGAGACAAAAGATGAAGTGTGAAAATTGTGGAATGGGATTTGTTCTCACAGAGTATAATATAAAAAGAGAATGTCCTCATTGTGGCCATGTACATGGACCTGAAGCTGTAAAACCAGAGAAGGAAAAAAACATGATCAAAAACCTATGGAAGAAATTCATAGGCTGGCTTTTTAGCTGGCAAAAATGATGGAAAAAATTTTAACGATGTTGGTTGGACTCCTAATTGCATTAGGGGGTTGGAGTCTATCTAGAACTTTTGAACTTTCAACTATCCAAGCGGTGCATGAAGATAAAGTACATAGAATTGAACAACAAGTTTTAAAACTAGAAGATCAAATGGATCGTATGATGGACTCTGATGAAGAGATCATGGACCAACATAAAAAATTATTCGAGAAACTTGAATCAGGCAACACAGGATATAGTTATAACTAATGTCTAAACAACCACTTAACATTTCAGATGAAGCACGTGTACAGATGCCGATGAAGACGGTTGCCAGTTTGATCGCGATGGTCGCGATTGGCACCTGGGCTTATTTCGGTATTATTGAAACACAAAATAAACTTTCAACACAAGTAGAGTTAATGACAAAAGACTTGACTGAGAATACAGAGTTTAGAATCAAATGGCCGCGGGGCCAACTTGGGTCGCTTCCCGCAGATAGCGAACAATTTATGATGATCGAGGATTTATACAAGTCCGTGGATAAGTTAAATGCACACATTGAGAACATGGCTTTAAACAAAGTCAACATAGAATTTTTAAGAAAACAAATGGATAAAGTTTTAGAAGATATAGAAGAATTAAAAGATTCAAACAGAGAAATCCATTATAAAAACGGGAGTAAATTTTGATCGAAACAGTGGTCGCCCTGCTTATGTTCGTAGGGGCAGAAATTAAAGAACACAGAATCCAGCACGAGGGAATGGCTCAATGCTTACGAGGTAAGCGTACGGCGGAGCGTCAGTACCAGCCAAACGTAATGTACAAATGCATTAAGTCTAAGGCTGAGCTAGAAAAAAATATTGATGGTTCTGTAACTATTAAAAAATTAATCCTTGAATAATGAACAAGAAAGCATATGCTTTTTTCTTAAAGAAAAATAGACCCAGAAATCAACATAATCCAATGGCAATTGAACTACAAGATAATAAATATAATATGCGTGTAATTAAAAACAAAAAGAAGTATAATAGGAAGAGGTATAAAAATGCAACTAAGTAAACATTTTAGTTTAAAAGAGATGACCAAATCGATGACCGCTCAACGTAGGGGCATTGATAACACACCAGGTGCAGGTGAGATTAAAGCTTTAGGTGATCTGTGTTATGAGGTACTGGAACCTTTACGTGCACACTTCGACAAACCTGTGACCATCACCAGCGGCTATCGTAGTGAGGCGTTATGTGAAGCGATCGGCAGCAAAAAAACGTCGCAGCATGCCAAAGGCCAGGCGGTCGACCTAGAAATTTCTGGCGTGCCCAATATTAAGACAGCTTACTGGCTTTCTAATAACGTGGATTTTGACCAGCTGATCATGGAGTACTACGACAAGGATGATCCTACCGGCGGATGGGTCCACATATCTTATCACGAATCAGATTCAAATAGAAAACAAGTATTAACTTTTGACGGTAAAAAATACACAGAAGGCCTTCCAGATATGGAGTGGAAAGGCGGAAAAGTTGTCGGATAAAATATTCAACAAATATAACTTTTCAAAAATAGATACGGTTCACGGCACGTGTGAAAACTGTAACGAGCATACAATTCTCGTGGCGATTGTATCTGATTTTTATAGGTGTACCAATTGTGGACACGATACTAGACAATATAAGAATGGTAGTATAAGATACCTTTCTATATCAAAGGAAGACAGAGAATGGCTAAGAAAGCACAATTTGGAGTAAATTTATACCATCATCAACAACCCCGTAAAAGACCCGGGAGACATAAGAAAAATTTAAACAAGGCTACCAAACGCCTGCGTAAGAAAAAATATCGTGGCCAGGGAAGAGTATGAGAAAACTTTTAAAAAATTTTATTTGTAAAGTATTTAATATAAAACAATGCGCCTGCCCAGAGGAAGGTACAAGCGAGAATGATATGTCTAACCCTAAATCTAATGTAGTAGGACACTGTGTAGAACATGATACTTATAAATACACGTGTTTAGATTGTAATTTTGCTATTAGAAAAAAATGATGAAAGAAATAGACGAAGCAGCTATAATGTGGAATAAAACCAAAAATCCGGAGTATAAGGAGAAATGGTATAAACTTATAAAAAGGTGGGCTGATGGTCAAAACTCTCGTCATATTGATACTTCTGGTCGATGGAACATTAATACAAGAAAGGTACGATCTTGCAAGATCGATGGAAGTGCATGAGTGTTTAATGTTTGCCGACGACCATCGAGAAGAAATTGCTCAATATATGGATATTGGTATAAAGCAAGGATGGTATTTAAAAGATGGAAGAGGGACGTGGCAAGGTGTCCTATGCGAATAAAATTATATGGGCTCACCGTCTTTTAAAAAAGGTATACAACTCCATTTAGTAAATAATCTCTTATTGTCTACTATATCTGGGGTAATATCGCCTTCGAATAAAATCTCTTGGGACTTCTTATAAGCCTGTTCTGTACATGTATAATAACTATCATACTCTAAAGGAGTTTTCATAGCGGGTTTACAGATATGCTCCACCCCACTGCATACTACTAGGGCGAGTATCCAAATTTTCATCTTGACACCTCTTGTAAAAAGATATAAATATCCTATATGTTTATATATCAAAAGAAAGGATATACTAATGACAGACATAAGTAAATATAAAAGTCTTGCAGTCGATCACGCCTGCTATGACAAAATAGATCAGTTGACCAAGATTCTTGCACCAGGAATCACATTAAGTAGGGCGCAAGTAATTAGAATGTTAGTTGATGAGAAAGCAAAGAAATACAATGGTAAAATTAAATCTAGCTCAAAAAAGTCTTAACCACTTTGGAGAGAAAAAAGATCCTATAAGAAGTCTTTGGCGTAATGTTTTAATTGTTGCGCTAGAAGATGCTGTAGGAAGACATTGGAGAAATAAAACATATGGGTCTCCTCATGGTCATTTTGCCATTTCCGCTAAAGAATATTTTACACACCCTAATGGAGATTTTAAAATGGTGTGTACATTAGCCGGCTTCGATCATGAGTACATTAGAAAAAAGGCTCAGACTTTTTTTGAAAGGCAAGGCAATGAAAAAAATATGTGAAGCGTGTAAAGGGAATGGTTTTATTAGAATTCCCTACGAAGAAGCCCGAGAAGAGATACATGCACAGTGTACAGTATGTAACTCTCAAGGGGAGATAGAGGAGGAAGACAATGGATCTGAAAAGACAGGTTGAAGACCTACAAAAACAAAAAGCAATCCTGCAAAACTCCTGCAGGAGAGCTGGAAAAGAAATACAGGATTTAAAAGCAACTATTAAAGCTTTAGAAAATACCGTAGAGCAAGTTTTAAACCCTCTTAGAAAGGATGGTTTGCTATGAAAATTTATGACCAGTTAGTAGGCGTCCAAGTTATGCTTCGCGCTTTCCTCTGTACGTTAGCACTGCGACCAACACTGGATGGTTGGCTACCAAGTTCTCTGGGCCAGAGAGGTAGCAACCATATATGATTAAAGGAGACAGCGGCGATTATAAATATTTAGCCAAGTGGACCAAAGAATTAAAGCCTCGAGACTTTTATCTTACTTTAGAGATAGGGGTTCGTGAAGGCTACAGTAGTAATATTATTATGGAAATGCTAGAGGACAAAAATCATTTTCATATAGGTGTCGATCCTTACGGTGATTTACTCTACAAACATTTAGATAAACAAGACATCATTGATGACAAGGGGAGAAAAATATTCTGGACCGACTTTGATGGCAATAGGTTAGTTAATCCAGATGGCAGCCCTCAAGTTCCAACATATCCTAATTCCATGAAGCAAAACTTTTTTAGTGATTTTAAATATCATGAAAACTTTACTTTGTTTCAACTAGAAGATACGGAATACTTTAACGCCTTTGGTCGTGGTGTTCCAATCTACAAAGACGGCAAGAAAAAAATAATGAATACCTACGATTTAGTATTCTTTGATGGACCCCATACTACAGAAAAAGTTATGGAGGAGGCTATCTTTTTTGCACCAAGATCTAGAATTGGCACACGATTTATATTTGATGATCTACATGCATACGACATGAGTATCATTGCTTATGCTTTAACAACGTATGGATTTAAAACAATAGAAGTAGGAAATAAAAAGATATGCTTAGAGAAACAGACGTAGCTTACTTAGCCGGCCTCTTTGATGGGGAAGGCTCAGTTTATTATAAACAATTAAACCAAACACGACACCAGCGCCCTGGAAAACCTGTTCATAAAATCTGGCAGATTAGACTAGAGATTGCCATGACGGATCAATCCATTATTCGCTGGGTACATGAGTTTACTGGATGTGGCTCCTTTGGAGAACGGAAAGTTCCTAAGGGACGAAAGAGACAATGGAGGTGGCGTTGTGCTCACCGAGATGCTTACTATGTCGCCTGCTTAATTTGGCCATATGTTCATGTTAAACTACCAAAACTAAATCAAATCATGGCCCACTACTCGAAAGAAAAATTAAAAAAAAATAACATTGTAAACTTGGAGGAATATAAATATGCCAATATGGAACGGGACATCTAAATTTAATTATCAAACTATTAAGAGAGTCGATTCTGAAAATGGACGGGTCTATGACATTAACAATGAGAAGTTGCCTTCGGTAACGACCATTTTGGGTGCTACACGTTCTGCTGAGAGTGAAGCAAAGTTGTCTGAATGGAGGCGAAAATTAGGCGAAAAGAAGGCAGACAAGGTGCGTGATGATGCAGCCGCTAGAGGTACTATTATGCATAGAATACTGGAAGGTTATATTAAGGGAGAGAATCATATGGATATGACTGAATTGGGTAAAGAGGCAGGCATCATGGCCCAAAACATCATTGATAGAGGGCTATTTAAGCCTTTAGAGGAGGTTTGGGGACTTGAGATGCCGTTATACTACCCTGGACTGTATGCGGGCGCCTCCGAC
>Ga0098055_1000505_pt1 | contig 23124 bp, 14 predicted proteins | sample 17_taG_FD_75107 | JGI IMG/M metagenome (GOLD analysis project Ga0098055, IMG submission 75107) | Marine viral communities from the Subarctic Pacific Ocean - 17_ETSP_OMZ_AT15314 metaG | ecosystem: Environmental > Aquatic > Marine > Oceanic | place: Pacific Ocean | collected 2015-01-18 | reverse complement strand
GCGGTTCCTTTTGCTACCCAAGTGCCTGTCTCTGATGGAGCAGAAGTTCTGATTAGGTATGAACCTATAGGTTTAACACTACCTGTTATTGTAGAAAGATATCTATCAAGGCATGCCTTTACAGTCTCTTTTCTATGAGCATCTGACATTACTATAAGACCTTTATAAGTACCTGTCTTTGCGTTAAAGGGTGAGGAACTTCCTCTTGCGACTGCCATCAAACCTCTATCCATTGTAGTAGGGGTATTTGTAGTCATAATTTTTCTTTGATATATATTATAAACTGTTGAAGTATCGTCTGCCCTAGTATCGGTCATAACATTTGCAACCGCAATAGCATAATCACTACTTGGTGCTGATGAACCTAAGTGAAATGTTCCAGGATAGTTTCCTGCATATATAATTTTAGCAAGTTCTTCGCCGAGTTCTAATTGGTCAGCATCATTAAACTCTTGTATTCTTATTCGATTACTTACTTCGTGTTGATATAAAGGATGACGGAAATTAGAAGGTTCACTATATGTAGCATCTTGTTGATATATAGTTGTATTTGTTGTTGTAATAGCAAGGTCGCCTGAACCATCAGTTCCTTGATCACCTACGTCCCCTGATTCACGACCCGTGTTAGTGAACGTCCCTATACTCAAATCGTTTGTCTGGTTTGTTTTACCAAGAGAACCAAGTACTGATTCACTATAAGTTCCTGAAGCAGTCTCTAACTCTAACCCCGCAAGATATGCGAGGTATTTGTATTCATTATTTACGCCAGTAGTTATTATCTCCTGAACTTCAGGTTCACCTACAGTTTTTTGTTTTAATGGTACCTTAGGCATAAACTAATCCTAGTTCAACTGTGTCCCTGAAGCGTTAAATACTAATGGAACACTTAACTTTAATTGATTTATCGCAGCAACAAGATTACCTTGTTCAGATGTAGTTAAACTACTAAGTGTACCTATGGCACTACTATTTGTTGAAACAGACGCTGCGGTAGCATAGTGTGCACTACTTTGACCATCGAGTAAGTCAGCATCTAACCCAGAACCTGCACCATCAACAGTTTTAATTGCGGTCAGTAACTGAGCAGGACTTTCATAAACGTTTACTTCAGCACCTGCCGAAATAGCATCTAATTTATTTTTTAAGGCGTTCGTAAAATTATTATCGGTTGGGGTATCAAGTACGAAATTAATATCACCAGTAGTATCTTGATAAGTTACTGTAATTCCAGTTTCAGTACCACCTAACATTCCACCAACTATGTCTTGTACTTGTTCATTAGATAATTGCGTATTAGTATCTGTTGATGTGATTGTGATTGTATTTGCATTTGTTTGTGAAACAGTTGTTGCACCACCACTCGCAAATTTTACATTATCTGCTGCTGTTGCTGTTGGACCAGAACCACCTAATCTAAGATTAGCACCACCAGATGTTGTTTGCGCTGAAACATCGTATGTATTTTGCGTATTAGTATCTGTATCTAAATCCCAAGGCACGTTAACATACATTTTATCGTTATTATCTAATTCAACAGGATAATTTTTACCATTTTCAGAATATCCAATTTTAACAAGACCTAGTGTATTGTTTGTTGCAGTTGTATAAGTAGTATTAGTATCTGTAGAACTAATTACTCCACTTCCTGAAATACTTATATTGGTTCCTTCTGATATTTCGCTCAGAGTTACATCTGCACCATTCGCGATACCACTTAACTTAGTAGTGTTAGTTCCAATCTCTCCATGAAGTTCATTTATTGCGCCTACAACATCTGAATCTTCACTTGTTAGTAGTTGAGTAAGTGTACCTATTATGGTGTTGTTTGCTGATGCACCATTGCTGTTGATTTGATTTATGTCGCCTTGTAGTTCATTAATTGCGGCAACTAAATTAGTTCCATCAATATCAGAACTTAAACTACCAATTGTACCTATAGCGGTAGAGTTTGCGGATACAGCAGCTGCTGTACCATAATATGAACCATGTTGTCCATCTAACAAGTCAGCATCTAATCCTGAAGTTGTACCATCAACAGTTTTTATTTTAGTAAGTATTTGTGAAGCAGTTTGGTCTGCAGTAGCATTTGACTCAACACCATCTAACTTAGTCTCTTGCGCATCTGTCATGAACCTTTTATTAGTTGCATCTGTCATGTTAGCAGTACCAAATATAGGTGACGCGCCAGAGATAACAGATTGGTCTAATGCTTTTACATCTGCTATAGATGCTAACTCTGAATCCATTAGAGCACCTGCTGAAGTTACATTATCAGTGTCGGTTACGTCAGCATTTGTCTCAACACTGTTTAACTTGGTTTCCTGCGCATCAGTCATCAACCTTTTATTGGTTGCATCTGTAAAGTTTGCAGTTCCAAAAGTAGGAGTTGCTCCAGATACTACGGATTGATTTAATGCCTTTACAGAAGCACTGTCTGCTAACTCTGAATCCATAAGCGCACCAGCAGCAGTTACATTATCAGTATCGGTTACATCAGCGTTTGTTTCTACAGTATCCAACTTAGTACCATCTACAGAAACATCTCTTCCATCCACAGTACCTGCTATACTTATGTTTCCACCCATAGTGACATTCGCATTAGCAAAAGTTATTGCGGCATTACCTCCGCTTTTGATTACTGAAGCAGCACCAAGTTCTACGTTATTTGGAATTGAAACACCGCCAGCAGTCGTAGCAAATTTACTAGTACCATTATGATATAAATTTACTGAACCTTCGCCTCCACCACTATAAGTGAAAGACGCCATATTCTCGTCTTCAGATTTCGCTTTTATATATATCGAGTCGCTTTTGATTATTGAGTTAGTAGCGTCGTGTAAAAGTATTAAATCTGCACCTGTACCAACTTGTATTTCTTTATTATCTACTAGAGTTAGGTCTCCTGTTAACGCAGTAGTTGCGGCATCAAGTGATATAGTACCGCTTGCATCGATTGTAAATGCTCCGGAGGTAACATCAAATGCGTTTGAACCCGCAGATATTTCAAATTCAGATGCATCAAAGACGTCTTCTATTGAATTAATTGCTCCAACAATACTGGTTTTAACAGCGGTATTTAAATCCCCAGTTGCTCCTATGCCAGAAGAAACTGTATTGAATTTAGTAACTAAATCCGAGAAGGTATTTGTAATGATAAGTTGTGGTTCTGGTGTATACTCTGCCATTATAGTTTCTCTATTATTGTGTTTAAGAGTTGTTTCATCTCAGAGACATCTGTCTTAAGCTGTTCGAACTCCATTTCCTTTTGTTTTCTTTTTAGTTTTCTTTCTCGTGCGGTTTGTATTTCTTCTTTATTTATATTAACAATCCCACCTGTTCTTCTATTACGAGCAAGACCTACTCCATTTTCAACACGTATTAAGTTTGAATTCATTATACTGCCATTGCTATTGACCTAAAGTCTTTAAATACAGGAGGAGCACATGAGTTAGTACTTGTCATAACAATTTTATATTGATATTGAGTAAACTCTTCAATGTCTCCACCTTGACCACCTATCAGATATCTATACTCACGGAAGTTTTTATCATCTGTAGGAATAACCTGTTCTCTTGGCTCTAATGTCCAATCTATATCAAGAATATTTTCACCATCCTGTGCAGTTCTCCAATATAATTCAAAGTCAGCACCCTTCGGTCTTAATGCCGATAAAATAACTTTTAAACCAACAGAAGTATCTTCAAGTACTTGAACTGAAGATATATGTTTCGCAAGAGAAGAACCTCCGGAGGACTTAGTTTCTGGAACATAATTCAACGGAATATTAAATCCTGATGCTGCTGTTGAACCTGATATTTGTCTATCGATAAGATTACTTATAGTGGTCAATGAAGACCTTTGGCCATCTATGATTGGCGATACGTTTGAGTTAGTTGTCGACAATTTAATATTAAACGTTGTCGAACGCTCTCCAGCCCCAAGTTCTGAGGTTTCTTTGGCTTCATTAGCAATTAATTTTGGAGAATCAAAATAGTTTTCTTCTCCTATTACAATATCAGAACTAAAAGAACTAGATTTTGTATATGGAGCTTCAGAACCTGCGAAAGACACGCCTGACATAAATTTAACACTACAAACTATATTAGTGTCATCTGGTATTATTGTTGTGAAATTTGGAACGCAACCATCAAACGGTATTTGTCTATTAGTAACCATAGTGGAACCACCAAATCTACCCGAAGATGTCGCGGCACTATCAGCATTAAATTTAAGTCCAAATCCATCTGATACAGTAATAACTCTACTGCCCATTATAGATGACCCTAATATTCCGTTATATACTGTATCAGAATCAAGACCTGATATATTTATTGATTCAGATATATTAGCTGGAGCATCACCTTTAATATATCCGTGGTTTGGATTATACATAGTTATTGTATTGCTTCCTGAATCGGAATATAAAGCATTAGGTATTAATAATTCTTTTGGCGCATCACCGTTTTCGAATACAGCATTACCGCCAGCAGTATCAAATATTGCTTGATGAATCACAAACATTAAGTCTTTCGTTTGGTCTGGTTCCCATGTAGAACCATTCTGAGACTTAAATAATGACCCCATAGCAGGTTGTCTATTAATACGTTTTTCTGTTGAACCCAACTCAAACTCATATGTTTCTGCAACATATGCTTCGTAGTTAGTTGACTCAGCAAGAAGAACCATAGCATATTCTGTATCTGGATTCAAGAAGATAGGTTCATCAAACTCAAAGGTTGTTGGCGCAGCAAGTACTTCAGCTGAAGTCTGTCCTGCTGGTAATGCTACCGCAGAAGCTGAAACAAACTTAACAGCATTAGAAATAATATCTGTTGAAGAAGGATGTCCATTTATCATAGGTCTAATTTCTAAGGCAACAGCAATTGAATCATCTTTAGTTTTAAAGAAACAATCTATCTTAGTAACGTACATACCTGAACCTGTTGGGACACGGAAAGACTGAGCAAGAGGGTCTCTATGCGTGGCTGGTTGTGTCCTAGTCCTTATCATTGGTCTAATTATAGTTGTACGAGTTGATGTCACAGTCTGTTGACGAGTTTCTAGAGTTCCTTGCGCGATATAATTAAATCTTGCTGAACTTGTAGCAAGGGAATCATCGTTTTGACTAATATCAAGAAGTTTAAACTCACGAGTACCAGCACGGAATCTAACACCAACATCCTTGTTTGTATCAACAGGAAGTGGGTCTCCATTTTCATCTCTTGGAACAGGGTTACAAGGAATAAAGAATGAACCTTCTATTTTACCGTCAACATCTGAAACTAAATTTGTTGACCCATTCGGGTGTGATGTTTTGTCTCTATTTAATTTATGATCAACTCCATCAATTAACTTTCTTGCTTCAGCAGTAAGAGCAGACATTCTTATGAACGGCTCAGTCTCATGTTGTCTTACAAAAGCATTTACTTGTGTATTATCAAAGAATGGGAAGTATCTTGTATTCGGTCTTAAACCTTCTGCCTTGAAGAATACTTTTCTTGAACGAATAAAGGGTAAGAATGTCAAGGATACTTGTCTATCCCCTGTAACTTCACGGATTGTTTGAGTGCTTATAACAATACGAGGAGAGAAAGGTAAAGAAAAGTCTTGCGCTCTTCTGGATGTTTGCATAGCAACATTACCAATACTACCAAGGAAACCGCCACCATTTCTAATAGTTGGTGGAGGTGTTATAGGACTTCCGTTCCAGTTCCAAGTTCTTGTTCCGTTAAATCCATTAAATAGATTTTGTACATATGGGCCATACCCTACTATTGGGAGAAAGTTTTGAGTAGAACTTCTCATTGGATAAACTCTGCCACCATCGTTAAGGTCGCCTAAATCATCTATCGCTGTTTCTTCAATAACATTTTCTGGAAGGAATACTGTGTCTTGCCACTCATCAGAGGCAGGAGACATTGTAATATTACCTATTCCTGTAAGTACTGCGAATGGATTTACGTTTTCTGAACCCGAAACTCTTTTCTGAGATATAGCTGAGTCTTCACTATATTTTATATAAACAGTATCGCCTTTTAATATAGTGTTTGTAGATTTATCTGAATCATACACCAAAGAAATATTATTATCATATTGTTGAGGTAATAATACTCCTAGTGACGGGTCAATCGCAGAACGATTATTTGGATTTTGTCCATCAATAAATGCTCTGTTTTTAAAGTTATCTACAAAGAAACCTGACTTACTACGTGGATTACCCGCAGAATCTAATACAAGTATAGATGAGGTATCAACTTCTAATAAAGATAATGACGTAACTTCTTCAAGTTTATCTATTCTCTTTTCTAAATTAGATATATCTCTCATAGTAAATCGTTTTGATTCTATTGGAGTTACAGAAGTATCTTTAGAATTTAATCCATATCCATTATGATTTAAATTAAATAACTCTAAAGAATTTTCTGGAGCAGAAGGAATTTGAGTATTAAATCCTGGCTCGCCCTGAACCAATTTAACTTCACCTTGTGTTGTTATAAACACTTTATCTGCTCTTGGTAGATAGTATTCTATATCAGCTTGGAAAGCGTCACCATTCGTTGGTAGTTCATTTATTGCTACTCCTGAACCTACGAATAAACCATCTGAGTCAACCGAAGAACGGAAGTCTATAACATCACGTAGATTAATAGAAGTTCTATTATTTGGTTTAAAGTCTGGTATATTTTCATAAGCAACCGTAGACGCTGTTCCGTATGAATTAACTGAGAAGAAATCTCCAGTACCATGTGTAAAGTGTCTAAACTTAACGAAAACATCTCCGGAAGGAGCAGTAGTTCCATCATTAACAATAAGTCTTGCGTTTGCGTAATGACTTGCTCTTTGCCCATTATCAATAGTGAACCTAGAACTTAAATCTATACCATCTGAATCTGTTTGTTTTATTGCAATTACATCATGTAAGTCTGTCGCATGTAAATCTATGAAAGAAGCGTCACCATCTGTTGTAATTGAAGCTGTTTTAGTTATTACTGAACTAAGAGACTTTTGTCTAGGTTGAGGTGTTCCTTTGTTTACCTTTACATATAGTGTTAGAGCTGTATTCGGTAATCCCGCAAAGGTTAAGTTAGCAGTTCCTGTTCCTGTAATACTTGTCGGAGTTACCACAACTCCAGTATCAACGCGTGTTATTAAAATCTGACCTGTATTAACAAAAGTCTCGCCGCTAGTAGTTAAACCAATAGTAAGCGCTCCTCCAGATGGAGTACCTGTAATAATCCTTTGAACTTCAAAACTCGCGTCTGTTAATATTCTTGGACGAGGATTGTTTGTCGGATATACAAGATTTACTTTATTAGTTTCTTTTAGTATTGATTTTGCTGGACTGCCTTCTTGTAAAATAACAGCGAAATTGCTAGTATTTAATCCGATTGTTTTAACATTCCTTAATGATTGTCCACTGCTCATTTTGATATCAAATAGATATACTTTGAAATTGCTTCCATCTTTTTCTACATATCTTACTTTAGCAGTACCTATAGAATTACCACTTGGGTCAGATGTAGATGTAGATAAGTTAACTGTTTCAAAGGTTGCTATATTTAATTTACCTTTTAACGAAGAGCATATAAAATATGAACCATAAGTTAAACCAACTGTATTATTTTGAAGAGTAAGAGTTGTTTGTGGTTTCGGGACTACTAATGAAATTGGTCTATCATTAGTCGCACGATATCCGTTTACATATGCTATGCCGCTTGAAATATTAACTAATATATTTTCCCCACTATCTGATAATGAAGCATTAAATTTCTTTGCGATATAATTACCTGACTCTTCTTTAGTTCTTTCGGCAAGAAGGTCGGTTATTTTATTGTAATCATCTGTACCTGATGCTTGATCAACTATTTCTCCATTTACGACGTGACAATAGAAAACGAAATTTTCGTCTGCAGCTATTTGGTCTTGTGTTGTAAGAGTTAGTTTGATGCGATATCTATCTGCTCCTGGAGAAGTTACATTCGGAGTAACTCCCTGATTATCAAATAACGCAGTATCGTCAGCAGTAGTAACAATATCTTCTGTTATTTTAAAACCAACAATTTTAGTAGCATTATTTGTATACTTAGAAAGTATTAAACCTTGAGGATTAACGAAAACGAAGTGACCTCTTACAAAGAAATCTCCTCCATCATTATGTATTTTAGAACCTACTCCTGTAGAAGGGTTTGTTGCGTTATTAATTGTTTGTACTTGAAGGGTTGTACTACCATTACTTATACTTTCGCCTGTATTAAATCTTACAGCTGTTGTTCCTACCGAACCACCTGAAGTATTTGTATACTGAACATAAAGTGTTGCTGGGTCTGTATCGGTAGCAGCAACAACTTCTAATACTCTTGCCTTAACTGTTGAAGCAGCACCTGTAAATTCTGTACCAACCAGAGTTGTAGGGTCTGTAGGTAATACGCTTTCATCTGAAAGTTTAACAAATCTATAATCGTTATTAATACTTGGTCCACCAGGATTTACGGCAGCACCATCTTTAAATATATTACGACCAAACCTTGCAATCTCCTCTTGGATAATTGTTTGCATCTGAGTAAGTTCGCGTGCTTGTAACGCGCGACCACTATTGAAAAGAATGCGATGATAGTTATCACTATCTTTAAAATCGTCTTTGTATGTTGACGAAAAGACATTTGAAGTAAACGTGGTTGGCATTATTCTATTATCCTAAAGTTGTATGACTATTTTAATATCTTCTGTTTGGTCTGAGGCACGTGTTACTGCTGCCCTATTATCTATATATAGCAAATCTCCAGTAAGACTTTCTACCTCTGGTAACACTAGCGATGAAGAACCATGAAGAATCCCTTCACCATTACCGTCTGTTTCTTCAACGGTTTCTCCATTCGTAAAGTTTCCGTATCCTGTTTCATCATTTTGATGATACCAAACGTTTGTACCATCAACCTTATCAATAATACCTTTTATACCAGAACTAAGACCTATTATATTTTTATCTGGAGTAAATGCATCATCTCCACTTGCTCCGGAAGAAAAAACTAATTGTTTCAAAGCAATACCTGTTGCTGATGTAAATAATGTTCCTTCCGAACTATCTAAAATATTTCTAAACAACCCTACCTGACGGAAATCGTTTCCTACTACAAAATCATTACTTTCTGTTCCTGCAGGTTTAACTCCTAACATAATATTAGATGAAAGTAGGTCTTGTCTTGGGTCTGAACCAGCACCATTTTTAGGAGCAAATATAGGTCTTATCTTAGCAGGTTTTGTTGGCGAACCGCCTGACTGCGTTACAATTGCGTTCGTATATCCTGAACCTAAACATAGTGTTGATGCGCTATCCTGAGCATCAACTTTAGAAACAGAAGTTCCAGATAGTGCAGCAACTGCTTTTGCTTTTGTACCATCACCAACAATCGTTAATGTTGGAGCAGAGGTATATCCTTCTCCTCCAGAGTCAAGAGCATAACCTATTATCTCTCCGTCAACTGCTGCGGTTTGTACTGCGAGTTGTTCCGTATCTGATGCCTGAGTTCCTGAACCAATTTGTTTCTTAACAGGTATGAAGTTAGCTGCCATAAATTTACTAGCGTCTAATGCAGAGATAGAATATAAAAACTTCCATCCATAATCGTCTGAAGTAATAAACGTTGTACCGCTTGTATTACCAGAAGGTTGTACTGTAGAATTTAGAGCTTCTCCCTGAGCATTTTTTGCTTGTTGAACGCATATATAAACTTGATTATTATCATTCATTACATAATAAGGTTGTGTTGGATATCCTGATGTTTTATCACTATACGCGGAATATATTGTACCTGAACTCCAATTGTGTCTTGGAACAACGAACGATATATCTGAAACTTTCTTAACTGACTGAAGTGAATTTCTAAATAATCTTGCTTCAACATCATGATTTTCTACAGCCGGAGCAGTGTCTGTTGCGTTCCAATCATCTGACCTACCAATACCAATATAGTATTTATTAGATGCTGAATCATTAAAGTCATTCAATAATAATTGAATCATTTCTCTTTTAAATTTACTTGTTACTATTGCCATTTTATGCTACCGTTCCACCATAAGTTGATTGTATTTGCCAGTGATTTCCGTCCCACAATAATGTTGCGGTCTTGTGTTGTGCTAATGCGATTGATGCTCCAAACCCAAAATTAGAATTAACCTGAGTTGTTGTCGCTACTCCTGAACCTTTGTTTGTAAGTATTTTTATTTGTCCTCTAACTGTTCCGTTCGCAAGTGTTGCGGCAAGAGGGGAACCTAAATCGAATACCGTTAATGTCTTAACAAGAGATACCTCACCATCTGCCCCCTGTGTTACGGATTCAAATGCGAAACCCGATGCTATTGTAACAAGTCCTGTACCTTTACCTGCAATATTAAGTCCAACATTAGTTGAACCTGTTGATTCTAATATAGGATTATCCGACGCTTCTGTACTTGTTATTTTTAAATTATTTACTATGGGATTGTTTCCTGACAGAACAGGAATAGTCAATATTGTATTACCGTTTCCGTCGTTTATACTTGTTGAAATATTAGGAGAACTTATAACAGGAGTTGTAAGTGTTTTATTAGTGAGTGTATCTGTTGTTGTTCTAGCAACTAATGTATCTGTTGTTGCAGGTAATGTTATGGTTACGTCTGCGGTTGAAGCAGGGCCAATTAGTGTTGCTTTATTCGTGCCATTATTTGTGCCTTCTAAAAATTCTATCTTACCCGCAGTAGTTGCAGTAGGACTTAATATAGGATTTGTTAAAGTCTTATTAGTAAGAGTGTTTGTCGAAGTATCTAAAACCACATTACCTGATGCATCTGGAAGAGTAAGTGTTCTATCTGCGGTTGGGTCTGTAGGAACAAGAAATGTCTGGTGATTATTAACAGAAGTACCGTCAAAGATAATACCTTTATTAGTTGCGTCGAATGAAACATTTGATGAAAGAGTATCTCCCCCTAATATAGCATAGAGTTCATCAAAATTTGCTTGAATCTTTGCTGCACCCTGACGAAGAGTATCACCTGTACCGTCGTTTGCGGCACTCCCTTTATTTAATGTTTGTTTAGTCATTAATATATCCTAATTCTTTATTCTATTTATATACTTTTTTAACTCAAATGACCGAGATTTAATAAATATTGGTCTGAATCTGAACTATAAAATACGTGTCTATCTTGGTCTAACGTCTCGAATGAGAAGTCGTTAGATAAGTCCATACCATTTGTTCCAACTTGGTCTGAATCATCAAAGGTTGGTGAGGTTGCAAGTTGTGCTTCTCGTAAACTATTATATTGATTATTCATATCTTGTAATGATATTGTACTATTATTATCCAAACGTAAATTAACCATCTCTGGTCGTATTCTACTTAGTATTCCGTCTGAGTCAAAATTAACATCATCTACAAGTGATGTATTATCAATCGTAGCGAATGTAGCAAATGATGCCTGACTGTGTACCGCCAATGGTGGAGGTGGTTCAATTGTTACAATTGGTGCAGAAATAATTTCTGTTGCGGAACTTATTATCTGTACTTGCGAACCTAAAAATGTTCCAGCAGGATGAACAAAAAGTTTGTATACATCTTTCCATTTACTTTGTGCTAGGTCTGTCTTAATAAGTATAGCATGTTTCTGATATAACTTATTGTTAGTTATAAACTTTTGACTTTCTGCTCCTATATTATCACCCACATTAAAAACATTATTTTTGGTGTATATAACTTCAGGGTCTACTCCAAAAAATGTTCTAAAGAACTGTTGTATAGAATACTTAGTACCCTTTGACCTAAACAATACATTAGAGTATTTTGATGACGCACGTTTATCTTGAAACCCTTCAAAAAAAGACTGACCTAATAACAACTCGTCTTCAATAAATGCGAGTAAGGATAAGTCGGTCTGTGTTATATCTCTACTTTTATATAACTCATCAATAAGTCTGGAGGGTGATTCTGAAGATTCTTCAAATTCATAGTATTGATCAAGAAGTGTAATTAACTTTGGATATTCTTCACGAAAAAACTCTGGTAATATTTCTTTAACGTGATACTTCCTTACAGAAAGTTCTCTTCTGTCTAAATCGTTTAGTGTTATATCACCAACAGAAGACATTAGTTAGTAACCCCAGAAGCAACATCAACTATTGAAGTAAATGATTTAGAGCTATCATACTCAATAATATCTTGTCTGAGGGGAGATATAGCGCTTTGATTAGCGGGAGTTACACTTAACTTAATAAAGTTATCTGAACCTATAAACGCATCAACTTGAAGTCCAACAATATTTACTACATCATTAGAATAATCTCCGGAGTTATCAACAATTACAATCTTTTGAACCGTATCAAATATTTCTAATTTGTTTGTATTCAGTCTATTCCTTATTATACAAGGATTACCTCTGAAGCTAAATGGACTAGACGTAATTGTATAAATCAAGTCATCATTATCAGCAATAGGAGCTGCATACCTTATCTTATGATTTTGTATAGCTGTAAGAGTAGGTGTGAACCTTCTTTGCATTTTTATTTCTTGACGTGAAGAAAGGACAGCTGAACTTGAATTATCAATTAATGTAAGTAGGTTTGATTTTCTGAACGATTGACCAAACTTACCTGTTATTCCTGCAAAGTAATCATCTATGACTTGATTGACGTTACTTTGAATTGTATTTCTTGATAGTGTTGTTAGGTTTTCACTAAACTGAAAAAACGTTGTTGTTTCTATAAATGTTTTTATAGGGTCTTGAAACTTAACATCAAACGACGCTACAGATAATTGTTCAGATAGTTGTAGTATCTCATTTTTTATTCTTGTTTGAGTAGGTATATCGTCTGTATCAAATAATATTGATACAAAGACCACACCATATTCTGGTTCAAGCGCATCTTCTCCCCCAAAGGATTGTATGTCTGATATGAACGATGAATAGTTCTTGAGTATCAATGCAGAGTAATCTGATGCAGTAACCATTCTGTTCTGTGAAGCATATTGGAAAGGTGCATTCTTACGAATACTTTCTATAGTCTCTCTCGTGTCTCCTCCAACAGATACTATTTCAGTAGAAACAGTTACAGGATAATTTACGCCATTAACTGTAACAGAATTTTGTGAGGAAAAGGTCTTGGCATTATTTGCTAGTACACCAGCAACACTAAGATACTCAACTTCAATCCTTCCACCTAAAATAGGAGCTTTTCCTAGAGTAACACCATTACCGAAAGATAATTCGAATAAACCGTTCGGAGCTTCTTTCAGTATATAAAGCGTGGAGTTTTCATTAATAACTGTTGCGTTAATAATGTTTGAATATGTAGTAAAAGTTGAAGTAGAAGTATTTTCAAAAACTTTTACAACTACTGTTGAAAGGTCTAATGTTTTATCTGGTATAACATATACAGGATTATCTTTTGATTCTAGTGTTATGAACCGCTTACTTCTAAGTGTTCCTTCTGATATTTTTATATCTTTACTTCCAGATAAATCTTTAAAAATATAAATTCCGCTATTTTCTGTATCTGTTGCTACTAAAGTTTCCCTCGTTTGAAATACATAGTCTGTTTCATCAATTGACGTATTAAATTTAAAGTTTTCGTTTATTCTAATAGTTGAAGGTCTTCCTGAAACACCACTTAAATTTATAGAAAGGTTTACAATAGCTTGTGACGCAGTTCTTGAATTAGGAATATAACCAATACCTTCCGCGAGAGATACGATTGAACTTCTAAGTTGAGCAGTGCTAAGGAATGATTCATTTAACGCAAAGTTTGCGGTAAGAGCATTAAAGTGTGTATTATAAGCCAGAACATCTAATATACTTGATATACCAGATGCTTCAAAATTAAAGTCCGTAAACTTCCCAGAGTTTTCTAAGGAGGTTTTTAGATTATTCTTTATAGAATTAAAATCTAATGCGGTTGATGTTATTGCTGTCGTCATTTATCTTAACCTTGCTAGATTTGTAGTAACTTGAAATACTTGAGGAGAGTTTATAATTTTGAAAGTAACAGTAACGTCTACAGTATTTTTATAATTTTCTAAATTATAAACTTCTATATTCATTATTCTAGCTCTCGGTTCACTCCTACGAATTGCTGATGCGAGATGCCTTTTTATATAAAAATCTGACGTATCACTCATTAACTCAAATAAGAACCTTCTTATATCAGCTCCAAATTCTGGACGAAAAGGTTTTTCAAGTCTGTTAGTCATAAGTAAATTTTTAATCGATTGTTTTACTGCTGCAGCATTCGTTTTAGAATAGAAGTCTCCGCTCGTGGGTTTAACCGCAAGCGTCAAATCTATATCTTTATAATCACGCTTTCTTGATATAGGAACTGAGTTGGTTCCTAAATCTGCGTCTTCTTGTGCGAATGCTCTTCTTGTCATAGTTCTATTTATACGTTTTTGATAGTGTTATTTAATTTTATTTATTTTATCCTGTAAATTCTGTAAATGCATTATCTGCCATTAAGTCATTATTAAAATAAGTGTTTACCTCTTTTCTGAAATTTGCTTCATATTCCTCAGTCAAAAAAGGCATCAATAATCCAATCTGCGCGCTAAAACTTCCATCTGGATTATAGTTATCATAATCTAATTTTATTTCATCGTATTCTATATGGTCTTTCCAAAACACAGCAACATCAAACGTTTTTTCAAAATCAATTTCTCCGTTTGTTCCTATGACTTGATAATACACAAGTCTACCGATTGCCTTTTGAGTCATAATTTCGCTTTCTGCATCTACCGCTTGTTTCTTATAGACACCTTCGCTTACAATAACGCGAACGTCATTAAATCTTTGAGTGTTATTGTTTATTACGGATAAGGCATTAGCGTGTAGTGTAAGGTTTCTTGCGAGCTTTCTTCTTAAGTCTTGTGTTGGCATATGACTAAGGTCAGTTTTATCAGAATATGAACCCAAAAACTTTGCCATAGTTATTCCACGACCAAGTTTAGTTCTCGAAGAAATGTAAGACTGTAAGTCTGGGTTATATTGTAATTCGGGTTGTACTATCATTTTCTAAATCTTTTTCCTCTATTATCTATTGAATTTCCTATAGGAGTAAAACCATATTTTGAAGAAGTTTCTTTATTAACAACTCTTCCTGTAAGTTTTGGTGGGATAGGAGGATGTATTAATGCGTTAGGGTTTATTAAAGGATTCCTTTTCTGAACAGCAAGAAGTTTTGCGAGTTTAGAAGGTTTAATGCCTACTGTTCCATCACCTAAACCTCTGCTCTCAAATCTTGTACTCGGATTTCTAAATGCCGACCTAACTTCAGCAGGAGTTGGTTCTCTTTCAAAAACACCTTCATAAAATTCTTTACCTTTCATATCATCTCTTATAAAATCTCCTTCGTCCATAAGAACTTCTACTATAGGTTTACCTAATTTAACATAAGTGTTCATATCTGAATCACTAAGGAGACCTAATGCTACATTAAATATCTCACTAGTCTCTACTGGATCATGACCTGCTTCTGCTTCCATATTGAAATTTGAAACTAAATCTTTTATTTTTAAAACACTCATATTTCCTGGTTTGCCAATAGGAATTGGTGAAGCTACAAAACTTGAATGAAATGCCGTAATAGATTTATTTGCGTTATCTGCCATTTGAGCTTTCTGCGCAATACCGTAAAGGTCTCCATGAAATATTGCGGTCTCAAAATCATCGCTGGTTGACCCTTGAATATTTAAATAGTTATCACTATCACCTACAGTAACGTTATTGATTACACCGTCACTATCAAACGTATAGAATTGACTTTGACCTGCAGAATATTTAAGTTCTGGTTTACTTTTTGATTTACGAGCGCCAGAATATGTTCGTCCCGTAAATCTCATTTCTTGCCCCCCAATCACTCCGCGTGTACCTTTTAATACCAAAGCTTCTGGCGCATTAGCGATTATATTTTTAGAAGAAATATCAAACTTATTATCTGAGTGTAGAAACATATTGCTTCCAGAACCTACTTGTAAACTACCCTGAGAAGCAATTCTAGTTGATTGTTTAGTAGAAACTCTTAGGTTTGATAAGTTAACATCAACTTTATTTCCTCTTGTTATGATTGTATTCGTCCCGTGTACACTTTCTTTTTTAGTTCCCACAACAGTATCAACAGAGTTACCTTTTATATTTTTAGTTGCGTTACCTCCTGTTTTAACATTATAGTTACCTCCAACTTCTACGTTATAGTCACCACTTACTTTAAGATTAAGATTTCCGTTGTATACAAGATTACCATGACCTTCAATGATCACGGTTTGGTCTCCTCCTGTTACTTCAACCTTATTATTTAACGCGGATATTACAACCGTACCATCAGCACGTAATTCTACACCCGACCCTTTACGATGTTTAATAAGGACTCTTTCGCCACCCGGAGTGTCGTCCATCTCAATAACATGCCCACTAGGTGTTTCGTCTACTTGATTGAACGGATACTGAGAAGGCATTTGTTCTGGTATACCTAATGGTACACCAATTTCACCACCACCTGTATAAAGTTTGTTTACTTTAGTACCAAGCGCTGCTTTGTTAACTGAAGAACCAAAGTTATATTCTCTTTTAGGGTATTCTCCTGTAGGAGATTGCATTCCGTCTGTAGGAACACCAACAGTAAGCTCTATACCTAAACCCAGTTTATCAACTCTTGCCTTATGGTTATCTTTTTTTGTAGTCATATATTTCTCTAGATTGTATGCTCTTATTTTAATATTTAGTAGATATATTCATGTTTAATTTCACCATCATTTTATGCTCTGGCGTAGATTTATTTTTACTTGGGTAGTCTTTATAGAAAAATCCTCTGTCAGGGTCTTTCTTATCCATATGAATAAATGTAGAACTAATACCAATTTGCGTGAACCCCCTTTGCTTGGCGAGTTTTACTAATTGAGCAACCTTGTCTCTATTGTTTTCAAAACCTCTTATTCCAACATCAACAGCAAGGCCATACATGTGCGGACTACCATTACTTAATCCTGGAGTATTTGATTCTGGCCCTCTATCTTCTGTTAAACTTTTTTCACGCGCTACTGTAACCGATTCATTTTCTGACAATAATCTTCTTGGCGCACCTTTAGCTCTAACATTTTGATGTGGGTCACGATATCCAGAATTAACAAACAAGTTTTCTGAGATTGTATTCGCAAAATACTGTATATCTTCAGCGATATTAGAACCTGCTTTAAATTCGTTCCAGTCGACGGGTTTATTATCTTTACTTTGTTGAGGTCTATAATAAACTTTGTATTTTTCACTTTCCTTATATATTACTGATTTTTTCTTAATATCGTCAAGAACTTTTTTACTCGTGACTTTAATACTATCATTAACCTTACCCTCTTCTTTTTCTACCGCTTCGGTATCATCTTCTGCTATTTCAGCATCTACATCTTCTTCAACAACTTCTCCATTTTCTGCTGGTGGGTTTAAATCTTCGAAATCTTCGGATTCAGTGTCATCAATATCAACAAGAATATCTGTATTTACTTTTCCAAATAAGGATAATATATAGTCTTGAACATCAAAGTATGGGTCAAGTTCTGAATTATCTAAATCATTATGCCCATAAACACTTCCTCCTGGAAAATTATGATAATATACTGTAAGGAATTGTTCTAATGTATTGTATTGAACGCGAGTAAATGAACTACTTGATGTTTGAAATGGCTGTTCTGTTGTCGGGGAATCTATACCACCAACCATAACAATACCAATAGAATTTTTATCAATACCTTCATCTCCTGTATGTTTACCAGACTCTTCTATACTAAGACCCCTTTGTAGTCTACCATCACGTCTTATAACATAATGATATTGTATTCCTTCATCACCTAACTTATTGTGTATATCATTTATTTCTTCTGCTCCAAAGTTTGAATTAGTAAAACTTTCTGTAGCATGAATAACGATTTTACTGACAGGTCGTGAACCTTTTGGAGCAAGTCTACCTGACATTTCAAGTTCAAGTTCTTCTACCGATGAAACAAAAGTAAAGGGAACTGATAAGTCTTGTATGTATGTCGCTTCAGTATCACCTAATACGTTTGACGCAATAACACTTTCTAAGTTATTATGGAAATCAGATATCAATGTCATTTCTTTTATAACATTATCAATTTCGTTTTGCGCCTTTTCTTTATCCGCAGCAGAAGCTTCTGATTCTGCTATGCCTTTGATCATATCCTCTATAGTTTCTGCTTCTTTTAACTTATCTCCTAAGACAGCATAAGCAGTAATAGCAACAGGAACATTATCTTGAAGAAGGTTTTTCGCAGCACCCTCAACATCACCATTTATCATTTGAACGGTATAAGCACCTATATTTTCCTGAGAGATAAGACCTCTGAAAGTGTGGTTAATATCAGAAGCCATACCACTAGCTACATCTTGTATGTAACCTTTTAAAGACGCCTTAAACTCACCAGCTAATGTTTTGTTTTTTGTTACTTGCTCAATAGTTGAACCTACTACACCTTCTGGAGCGTTTATGTTAGGGAGGATAACAGTTTTAAACTCTGGAAAAATCTCATCAAACTTTATAAAATCAAAAACGTCGTCAAAAATGTCTCCTACAACACCAGCTGCTCTTCCAGGAAGGTCTTCAAAAAACTTTAGAGTTTTTCCGATTGGGCCTTTTTTAATCCATTCAGAAAATTTATCAATACCTGTAGCATCACCGATATCATCTACAAATTCATTAATAGCTTTTGTAAATTTTGCTAGTGGCCCAGTCTCTGCTCCAAGTCTACCAGCAACGCCAAGTACGCTAACAACCTTTAACACAAGTCCTAGAAACCCTCCGGAAGGTGTACCTAATACTGCTGGAATAGAATCAGCGATTGTAGCTATTTCTCCTATACGAGCATTACATTTTTCTATATATGCTTTCCTAGAAGTTTCTATTGCTAAAACACTACCGCCACAAACGACTAAACTTTTTGGTTGTTTTCCTGTTCCAGTAGTTCCGCCAAGAGCGACTAGTTCACATATCCCGTTTCCTGTTGGGTCTTCATTTATAGATAATGCAACGCCCTTTAAACCATTCCCAACTTTCTTACCCATACTACTAACGTTTTGTGCCATGTATTGGTCTCGTAATTGTTCAAATGATGTTTGTAACGGAGTAGCATTTTCTGGAGATTCATTATATTCTTCTGTTACAACATTTATGTCTTCATTACCAACAATTAAATTTGTGACCTCGTCACCTGTCACTTCTCTTGAAGTTTTTATAATAGGAGCCTTTAGATTATTTAATCTTCTTTGCTCTTCTGTTGCAGCATTTAACTTGTCAAATAATTTTTTATTGAAGAAACTTCCCAAAGCCATTATGACCTACCTCTAGATTTATCCATTTTGATATCTCCCAACTAAATCTAAATTTTTAAGTTCTTCTTCTGTTCTTTTCAAATAGTATTTAGAGAATATATAAAGAGAACCTTTTTCTCCTTTAACCTTTTCACTTTGTAATAAACGAATATTAGCAGACCTTTGTTTTCCATTTAATTCAAATGCTATGAACTCAAGTTGAGTTGAAAAGGTTGTATAACCTGCTGGTGAAAAACTTTTTATATCTTTAAACCTTTCTCCTGACCACTTTCCAACACCAAAATTAACTGTACCTTGTTCTTCACTTCCTTCAAAACCTGAATACATACCATTTTGAAAAAGATTATCTGTTATTCCTATAGATTGAGAATAGCTATATCCTATGTTTAGAAAAAATTGTAAAGAATATTCTGCTCTATTTTTTAAAAGTGCTTCGTCAGGAGTTTCAGTAAATGTATCCGCAATATTAATAGCGCTCGCAATAATACTATCTTTTGCTGTTGTATAACGCTGTCTATTTTGTATTTGTATCTGTGAAGGTCTTTCTATCTTAGGAAGTGAACCCAGTACTATAGGTGTCTGTGAGTGATTTCCGTCCATAAACATTCCGAATACTAATGCGCTTGGTAGCACGCGCGGTATTTTTCCTATGCCCGAAACCCCACCCTCTGTTGTAGGAAGGAGGCATTGCGCCCAAGGTAAATGTTCTTCCGGAATATCAATAGTAGATTCACTATGTAATCCGTGTATACGTATCTTTACTCGCCCCTCATATCCTGCTGGAGGAGTTGAGTTTACAACAGTAGCAATAAACCAACGAGTGCTATCACCATAGTATTCTGAAGGAATAGATTTAATAACGTCCATTATTCTTCTGCCTCTAATTTACACAAGGTCATAAAGACACTATGTTCGTTATTTCTAAATTTGTGTTTTAATTCCCATATTAAATAATCTCCTGTATACTTAGAGTCTTTAAAATTATCTGGACTAAAATCTTCATCTGTATCGCCTATTATAAGTACGTTTATAATATCGCCAACCTGTGTTCCTGATATAAAAACGCCAATACCTTCAACAACAATCTCTATACTATTTTTATATAAAGCATTTTTTATAGCGAAGGTAGAAATTCTATTTTTCAAACCATCCCCTTCTCCAGACTCGTTATAACCCTTTATATTTCCTTGTGTTCCTGAAGAAGTTATGGTATGATATTTTTTAGATGAGTAAGTATCAATGAACTCGTCTTTAAGCATAAACTTTGAATTGTGAACGTTTTGATTAGAGTTTATTATAGACTCATCTGAAAGTTTTTTAAGTTGCTGCTTTAAACTATATTTGGTTTTTTGTATTTCTCCAGTATTTAAGTCTGTATTTGAATAATCACTTGAGTGAGAACCAATTTCTAACAGCCTCAAAGTATTAGATGAACTACCAAATTTTAAAGACTTTATCACAAACATTTTATCAAATGCTAACTCATCGTTTTGAGATTTAGCGTTTGGGTTATAGATAAATGGTGTTTTATTAAAAGCTTTTCTTGATAACATTGTATCCAAGTTACCAATCCTTATAAGAGATGAATCTACCTCTACATCATTTTCAATCGTCACTTCATCATCAAGTTTTAAAGTAGAGTAAACAAAATAAGGAGAACCGTTTTTAGTAGTAATTCTCTGAGACAACCACTGTATGGCCTCTAGTATAGTCATGTTAGGAATAATACAAGTTCTGTTTCCCTGAACACTTAGTTCTTGATTACCTGATGTTGCTCCGGAGTAAGAAATATCAACCTTTCTTTTCAGTTCCCCTTGTACTATTTTTTTGGTTATAGTTTCAAGACTTCCTGAAAAAGACTTACTTATTTTTTTTATTCGAGAAAGAAAACCTATCTCATCAATAAGATGAAAAACATAAGTACTTGACATGCCATTAGTTGTTTTGATTCTATTTATTACAGAGTCTATTATAAAAGTTTTCTTTAAAACTCTTGTTGTATGTTCAGAGTCGCCTGATTGAATAGTTAAATTTATTCTCTCAGTTCCTTGAAATTGTATAGTAGAATAAAATCCATGTTTATCTAAAAAGGTAGCATCGCCTGTAAGGTATAGTTGGTCTAAGGACTCATAAAGGTTTAATTCAAGTAGGTCATTAGTAACAACAATAGATACATCAGAAATATCAGATGTAATAATAGCTTCAACTACTCTAAATTGTGGTAATATGTTATTGTTAGACATTTATTGTGTCTTCATTAGTCTTTGAAATTGTGTTACTAAACCTTCTATAGCTCTTGGAGATACAATATCAATTTCTTTTAACTCATCATTCTTTTGATTGAGTCTATCGAAATATGATACTTTAGTCCAAAAAGAAGAGGGATTACCAAAATCAAATAATGTTAAATCTTGATGAACTCCATCAGCGTCTTCATAATGATGAACAGAGTTATACTGTTCTACGTCTGATAGAACTGTTGCTTGAAATAAATTACCATCACCATCGTTATATTTTATAGTTTCGTTTTGTGTAAACTTTTCTGTTCCTGTATCTATTATGAGTTGACCCATGTCTGGTATTCTTCGAATAATAGTTCCTTCAGTTCCGCTAAACAAACCTAATACTTTTTGACCAACAGGAAAAGATTTTGATATGTTAGTATTTGTTGTCACAGTTCTATGAGGATATTTTTTCTTTGCTTCGTCAAGTAAATCATAACTTGGTAAAGGCCATCCAGATTCACGAAGGTGTTCGTTAACAAGATAAAATGTCCAATAGTAATCTGTCTTACCATATGTTTTATATGACAAGGTGTCTGGTCTTTCTCCTGATTTTATTGTATATTTTTCAGAAAGCAATATATCGTCTACATCTACCGCAGAAATATATTGAGTGAGTCTTTGAAATAATACGATATCTTCGTTGTCGCCAAACCTATAAAATATCGTTTTAAAGTTATCTAATAAACCTAACATACTAGTATCCGTTCTCTATATCTTGTCTTTTCAGGGCAACACTTTCTTGGAAAGTAAGTGTAACATCAACCTCAAAAGGTTTACCGTCATGATGCATACCTGCTTGTGATTTATTATAAACTGTACTAACGTTTGTTAAATATAATGGTTTCAGTTTAGTGAACACAGGCACACCGCCATACATAATTTCTATTATAAATCTATTTGGAAATCTTAATCCTGTTTCAATTTGAGTGTCTCCTAACTTTTGACCTATTGATATTGGATACAATTCTGTTCTAAAAAACTTAACTATTTTTTCTATTTCTACTGATTCTTTAGCTGATGCAGAAATTAAGTTAAACGTGAAAGAGAAAGTTCTTAAATTAACTCCCGAAAAAATTACACGTACATTAGGATTAGAAACAACCCTAGACATACTTTTAGCTAATCCTCCCTGACCAACTTTATCAGCAAGACCTTGAAACATTAATGCTGCAGCAGCATCCGCTCCTCTTGAGTTATTTCCGGCACCTAATAATCCACCTAAATCCGCAAAAGTATTTTGAAACCCTTGTCTTGCTCTTTCTGCTACATTAAGACCTGACTTTGAAGCAGCTTCAAATTTAGCTCCTCCTACTCCTAACTCAAAGTTGTTATAAGTAACTCCGTCATTATAAGAAAACGCAGGAGGCATATATAATTTTACTTCATTACGAGTTTCTGGTACATCATCAATAAAATCTAAATCATTAGTCCCAAATCCGTTTTCTATATTGTTTTCAATGTTATCAATAAAATTTTTAAATGCAGT